>OGHR01001107.1_pt1 | contig 15259 bp, 15 predicted proteins | sample 1571621 | NCBI WGS metagenome assembly OGHR01 (sample SAMEA2582038, study PRJEB24529) | metagenome | biome: Human gut stool | place: China | collected 2011
AATCATAGATACCGTAAGGGATTTTATTCTTTATTTAAAACTTTGCAACAGAACCTGATAAGGAAATGCGTAAAGGCAATTTTGCTATTAGAAGTGAATATAAAGCTTATGAATTAAATGGCAAAGTATTAGGTTTAATAGGTTGTGGACATATTGGTAATATTTTAGCTGAAATGGCTACAGGAATAGGTATGAAAGTTTTAGTATATGATCCATTTGTAAAAGCTGAAGTAGTTGAAGCTAAAGGTTATGGTTATAGAGCAGAAATGGAAGACATTTTAAAAGAAGCAGATGTAGTATCTATTCACACACCATTGACACCAAAAACTAAAAATATGATAGGTGAAAAAGAATTAAAATTAATGAAATCTACGGGGATTCTAATAAATTGTGCTCGAGGTGGAATTATAAATGAAGAAGCGTTATGTAAAGCTTTATCAGAAAATTGGATTCATAGTGCAGCAACAGATGTAGTAGTACATGAACCAATTAGTGTAGATGATCCATTATTTATGCATGAAAATATTATTGTAACGCCACATATGGCAGGTCAGACGAAAGAAGCTGCATCTGGTGTTGCAACTATGGCAGCAGAAGGTGTTATGGCTATAATTAATGGTCAAAAATGGGATAAAGTATGTAATCCTAAAGCGTATGAATATCCTAGATGGAATAATAAATAATTAGTTAAAAAGATGCAATTTAGTTAATTGACCCCCTGAAAACTAAATTGCATTTTTTTTATAAAATAGTAGATTAATTTAATGTTGCAATAATATAATAAGTGTTGCATTTTATATTGATTTTGTGTTGCGTTAAAACGATAAAAACTTTCAAATTATAATTTTATTAAGAAAATTAAGCTATTTATAATTGGCATGATATTTGCATTAATATATATGTAGAATAAAAAATATTATATTATGGGGGATTTATATTATGAAATCATATCAATTAACAATACCATCGAATATTTATGCAGGCAAAAGTAGTATAGATAATTTAGTAAATATTATTACAAAAGAAAATGTAAAATCAATTTTAGTATTTACAGATAAAGGCGTTCGCGCTGTAGGTTTATGTAATAAAGTAGAAGAAATTTGTAAAACAGTACAATATAGAATCATTGATGATTTAACAGCAGAACCAGCTGTAGCTGATGTAGAACGTGTAATTAATGAAGTAGGTAATACAAAATATGATTTAATTATTGGTGTTGGTGGTGGAAGTGTAATGGATGCTTCTAAACTTGCCAGTATTATTTTAGGTGCTGATTATAGTTTACGCGATTTATTAAAAGATAGTAGTATTGCCAAAAAACAAATAAAAACAGTAATGATTCCTACAACATGTGGAACAGGTTCAGAAGCTACTTGTAATGCAATCGTTGCTATTCCTGAACAGGAATCAAAACAGGGAATTGTAAATAATTGTATGATACCGGATTATGTAATATTGGATGTTAATATGATTGCAAAATTACCACCTAAAATTATTGCAGCAACAGGTGTAGATGCTTTAGCACATGTAGTAGAATGTTTTACTTCTAAGAAAGCCACTATACTTAGTGACACATATGCTAAAGAAGGAGCATGTAAAATTTTTCATAATATTAGAAAAGCATACAATAATGCAGATGATTTAGAAGCTAAGGCTGAAATGATGTTGGGAGCTTTTTATGGTGGTGTAGCAATTACAGGTTCAGGTACAACCGCAGTACATGCATTATCTTATCCTCTTGGTGGTAAATATCATATAGCACATGGTGTTTCTAATGCTATTTTATTTGCACATGTAATGGAATTTAATAAAGATGGTTGTAAAGATAGATTAGCAATGCTTTGTGATGCTGTATATCCAGAATTAGCAGTGAAATCTATTGATGAAAAAGCTGATTATATTATTAAAGAAATTGCAGATATTGTGAAAGATACAAATATCCCAACTAGTTTGGAAGAATTTGGGGTCAAACCAGATGATTTGGATTTTTTAGTTCAAGCAGGTAGTCAACAAACACGTTTACTTGTAAATAATTGTAAAGAGTTATCGTTAGATGATATTCGTTATATTTATAAAAAAGTAATGTAAGAATTTGTATAAGATAAGGAATATAAATAGTTTTTGTATTCCTTATCTTTAACTAGTAAATTTTATAAATATATTGAAAATATAATAGAATAGAAAGAAGGATAGAAATGTTAGAGAGAGATTTGAATAGTGAAAAACCAACAAGAACTCGTTGGATCGTAGCCTTTATGATGTGGGCAGCTATTGCTATAAATTTTTTAGATAGAACAACTTTAGCTTTAGCAACGCCACATATAATGGAAGACATTCATATAACAACAGAAGAAATGGGAATTTTAATGTCAGCTTTTTTCCTATGTTATGCTTTATTACAAATTCCAGCAGGTTTTATTTCAGATAAGTTTGGACAAAGGAAAATATTAGGATTATCAGTATTTTGGTGGTCAATAGCAACAGGATTAACAGGTTTAGCTAGTGGTTTTAAATCTTTTTTACTTTGCCGTATGGTATTAGGTATTGGTGAAGCGGGAGCATATCCGAGTAATGCAGCAATTACAAGAAAATGGTTTCCAAAAAGTGAACGTGCAACAGTAGCTGGATTATTTGATAGTGGACAAAAATTTGGTGGTGCATTTGGTATTCCTTTATTAACATGGTTAATGGTTACAGTAGGTTGGAGAGAAACATTTGCTATTTTAGGTATAATTGGTGTTATATGGGCTGTAGTATGGTATTTATTTTTTAGAGATAATCCATCTGAACACAAAAGTGTGAATCAAGCAGAATTAGATATAATTCATGATGGTGAAGAGGCAGAAGTTGATAAAACTATGCCAATGAAATGGTATGAATTGTTAAAATATAGAAATGTAATAGCCATGAGTGTAGGTTTTTTTATGATAAACTATAATTCATACTTTTTTATTACATGGTTACCAATGTATCTTATGAAAGATCGTGGATTAAGTTTTAGCGAAATGGGTTTTGCAGCTTCTTTACCATTATTATGTGGTGCTATTGGAGAAATTTTCGCGGGGTGGGCGTCAGATAGAGTTCATTCTTCAGGTAGATTATCTCTTACAGTAACAAGAAAGTTATTTTTGTGTATTGGTTTAATTATGGCATTAGGTGTAGGTTTTGCGGCAGTTACAGAATCTTTAGTCGTAACTTTGATTTTATTATGTATTGCTAAAACAGGAACGGTTGTGGCAGCTTCTCAAGTGTGGGCAATTCCTAGTGAGATTGCACCAAGAAATATGACTGGTATTGTTGCAGGAATACAAAATTGTGTATCCAATTTTGGTGGAGTTGTTGGACCAATTGTTACAGGTTTTATAGTAGGTAGTACAGGTCATTTTGAATATGCATTATTATTTTCAGCGTTTTTAATTTTTTTAGCAATCATTAATTTTGTATTTGGATTAGGTAAAATTGAGCCAATAAAAGTAAATAAGTAAAAGAAAAAATTGCCTCTCATGAAAAATGGGAGGCAATTGTGATATTTGTAATATTTTATATACTATGAATACTTTGATAAGTAGTATAATCTTCTGTAGGATTTTTAGTGATTTTAGAAATAACATATACACCTAATAAAATAATGAAATCAAAAACTGAAAAAATACTAATGATTAAATTATTATTAGAAATATAAGAGTATATGGCAGCAACAAATAAACAAATAATAGCAGAAAATATAATTAATCCTTTCAAAGAAACACCTCATTTCTTTGTTTATTATAGCATAGTAAAGAAGATGTTCAATATGTAAAAATAAAATTGTTATTTTAAAATACATATAAATTATAAAAATATAAAAAAAATAAAAATTATATTTTGGTAGATTTTATATAATAAGATGATGATTAAATTTAGATTTATCTTTGGAAGAAGTAATACAAGCATGTACGTATAATCCTGCTAAAATACATCATTTAGGGGATGGCTTAGGGACTTTGAATGTTGGAGCTCATGGAAATATTACTATATTTAAAGTAATAAATAAAGAATTTCATATGAGAAATAGATTGAATGAAGATTTTATAGGACAAAAATTAATAGTACCACAAGTAACAATTATTAATGAGAAAATTGTTTATAGAAATGTAGAATTTCCATTTTAAGACAAAAAAGCTGTACAGTATTTAAACTGTACAGCTTTTTTTATAGTTTAGCTATGATAGCATCACAATATGCTTCTGTTGTAGCTGTACCATGAAGGTCTGGTGTTAAAGTTGTTCCTTCGTTTAATACTTCATCAACGGCATTTCTGATTTTGCTAGCAACATCATTTTGACCAAGATATTCAAGCATCATGCAAGCAGACCATAAAAGTGCTGTAGGATTTGCTATATGTTTACCTGCAATATCTGGTGCGCTACCATGAACTGCTTCAAACATAGCATAATCTTTACCAAGATTGCTAGATGGCAATAAACCAAGTCCACCGATTAAGCCACTAGTGAGGTCAGAAACGATATCTCCATAGAGATTTGGCATAACCATGATATCAAATTGTTGAGGGTTCATTACAAGTTGCATGCAAGTGTTATCAACAATTTTATCATTAGCTTCGATTTCTGGATAATTTTTAGCGATATCATAGAAAATGTTGAGGAATAAACCATCACTCATTTTTAAGATATTAGCTTTGTGTACACAAGTTACTTTTTTGCGATTATGAGCTTTAGCGTATTCAAAAGCATCTTTAATAATTCTTTCACTAGCATGGCGAGTGATTATTTTTGTAGCATGAACAGTATTTTCATCAATTTGTTCTTCTACACCTACATAAAGGTCTTCAGTATTTTCTCTGAAAACAATTAGGTCAACATCTTTAAATGCAGTTTTTACAGCATTATTTGATTTAGCAGGGCGAATGTTAGCATATAAATCATATTTTTTACGTAAAGTTACATTTAAAGAGCGGAAGCCTTTGCCAATAGGAGTAGTAATTGGAGATTTTAATAATACTTTGTTTTTATCAAAGGAAGCAAATGCTTCATCAGGGATTAATTTACCATTTGTTTCATATTCTTTAGCACCGACATTGAAAATTTCACAATTAAGGTCAGCGCCAGCTTTATCTAATATTTTTAAAACAGCATCAGTTATTTCAGGACCAATGCCATCGCCTTTAAATACAGTAATAGTTTTAGTCATTTTTATCTATCCTCCATAGGTACATATTCATTTAATTCACCAACATATTTTGTAGCAGGACGCATGATACGGCCATCATATAATTTATTTTCTAAGTTATGAGCGAGCCAACCTACCATACGGCTGATAACGAATAATGGTGTAAACATATCGCGAGGAATACCAAGCATATCATAAGCAAAGCCACTGTAAAAGTCTACATTTGCGCACGCTGTTAAGCCTTTTGTTTCCATCAAAGTTTCTTTAACAATGCGTTCAAAGCGTAAATAGAATTCAAATTCTTCTTCACGACCTTTTTCATGAGCTACGATACCACAATAATGGCGAAGTATTTCTGCACGTGGGTCAGAAAGTGTATAAACAGCATGACCAAAACCGTATACAAGACCAGATTTATTGTAGAATTGTTTATTTAATAATTTCAATACAATATCTTTAATTTTGGCATCATCACGAGTATAGCCTATTTCGGATATAACAGCATCCATCATTAAAGCTACTTTTATATTAGCACCACCATGACGAGGACCTTTGAGTGAACCTATAGAGCCAGATACAGCAGAATAAATATCTGTGTCAGTGGAAGAGATTACTACATTTGTGAAAGTGGAGTTGTTACCACCACCATGATCAGCATGTAAAAGGAGCATGATGTCTAAAAGATTAGCTTCTTGTTTGCTGAAATTGCTATCAGAGCGAAGCATATATAAAATATTTTCAGCAGTAGAGTAATCTTTGCGAGGATAGTGAATGATAAGACTTTTATGTTCGTAGTAATGCATTTTAGATTGATAAGCATAACATGCGATTGATGGCAATTTTGCCATGATTTGAATACCTTTTAATAATGTTTCATATACATCGGTATTATCTGGGTCTTCATCATAATTATATAAAGTCAAAATTGCATGTTGCAATTTATTCATTAGATTTTTACCAGGCATGCGAAGTAAATTCATTTCTAAGAAATCATCAGGAAGTTCGTAGTTTTCTTGAAGGAGTTCGCAAAAGTTTTCTAATTCTTTTTGTTTTGGTAAGTAACCAAATAATAATAAAAAGCAAGCTTCTTCATAAATATAGCGTAAGTCATGACGATTTTTTACTATTTCATTGATATCTATACCACGAAAAAATAAAGTACCTTCAGTATCTACTTTTGTACCATCTTCATTGTATGTATAACCTACAACGTCTGCAACACGAGTAAGACCTACTAAAACACCTGTACCATCTTCATTACGTAAACCTTTTTTTACATTGTAGTCTTTATATAAATGATTAGGAATATCTGTATAATTTTGTGATTTTCCGTAGAATTGAGCTAAGAACGTATTATCCATAGACTAATTCTCCTTTTCTATTGAATTGATATTAACGATGAGTTTATAAAAAACATATTATATAAAAAGATACTTGTCTATTATATCACAAAAAATATCTTATATAAAAGTCAAATATACACTGTATACAATATTTTTATAGTAAATGTTTACTGTATTGATACACAAATCGTAATAATTTATGTTATAATGAAAATATTGTTCTTATGTATACTAAAAAAGTAAAGGAGAGCTAAAGATGCCTACATTAACAGAAAAAATAATTAAAGCTCATTTACAAGAAGGCACTATGGACCGTGGTTGTCCAATAGCTATTAAAATTGACCAGACTTTAACACAAGATGCTACAGGAACTATGGCTTATTTACAATTAGAAGCTATGGGTGTAGACCAAGTTAAAACAGAATTATCCGTAAGCTATGTAGACCACAATACACTTCAAAGTGGTTTTGAAAATGCTGATGACCATAAATATTTACAAACAGTAGCAAATAAACATGGTATTTACTTTTCTCGTCCAGGTAATGGTATTTGCCATCAGGTACATTTGGAAAGATTTGCAGCTCCAGGTAAAACTTTATTAGGAAGTGATTCTCATACTCCTACAGCTGGTGGTATTGGTGCATTGGCTATTGGTGCTGGTGGACTTGATGTTGCTTGTGCTATGGCAGGACGTCCATTTAATTTAAAAATGCCAAAAGTGGTAAATGTAAAACTTACAGGTGCATTACATAAAGGTGTAAGTTCTAAAGATATTATTTTAAAAGTTTTACAGCTTATGACTGTAAAAGGTGGCGTAGGTAAAGTTATTGAATACACAGGTGAAGGTGTAAAAACTTTAAATATTCCTCAACGTGCTACTATAACAAATATGGGTGCAGAACTTGGTGCTACTACATCTATATTCCCAAGCGATGAAGTAACATATGAATTTTTGAAAAAACAAAATCGTGAAGATTGTTTCGTAGCTTTAAGTGCAGATGATGATGCTGTTTATGATGAAACATATGAAATCAATTTAGATGATTTAGAACCAATGATTGCTATGCCTCATAGCCCTGATGCCGTAAAATCCATCAGTGAAGTTGTTGGCAAAAAAATAGATCAGGTTGCTATTGGTAGCTGTACAAATTCTTCTTATAGAGATATGATGATTGTCGCTTCTATATTAAAAAATAAAACAGTTGCTGAAAATGTATCCTTATGTATTTCTCCAGGTTCTAAACAAGTATTGACTATGCTTTCTCAAAATGGAGCATTAACAGATTTAATTTCTAGTGGTGCTAGAATGCTTGAATGTACTTGTGGCCCTTGTATCGGTATGGGCCAATCTCCTATTACAAATGCATGGTCACTTCGTACTTTCAACCGCAATTTCTATGGTAGAAGTGGTACCTTAAGTGCAAATGTATGTCTTGTTTCTCCAGAAGTAGCTGCTTATAGTGCTATAAAAGGTGTTATCTCTGACCCTAGAGAAGCTGAATTTGATATTCCAGCAGAACCAGATCATTTCTTAGTAGATGATAGTATGATTATTGCTCCAGAAAAACAACACCCTGAAAATGTGGAAATTGTTCGTGGTCCAAATATTAAACCACTTCCAGAAAATACTCCACTTGCTGATACTGTAGAAAAACAAGTAGTAATTAAAGTAGTAGACAATATCACTACAGACCATATCGCTCCAGCAGGGGCAAAAGTATTGCCATTCCGTTCTAATATTGAAAAAATATCTGAATTTATTTTCCGTGATGTACAAGCTGGATTTAAACAACATTGTTTATCTGTTGGCGGTGGCTTTATCGTTGCAGGTCAAAACTATGGTCAAGGTTCTAGCCGTGAACATGCAGCACTTGCACCAATGTATTTAGGCATTAAAGCTGTTATCGCTAAAAGCTTTGCGCGTATACATCAAGCTAATCTTATAAATTTTGGTATCGTACCATTCACTTTTGCAAATGAAGCAGATTATGATACTATTGATGAAGGCGATGTATTGAAAATCAGTAATTTACATCAGCTTGCTCCAGGAAAAGCTATGATGGTAGAAAATGTTACTAAGAAAACTTCTTTTGCCGTAAATCATGCATTATCTCAATTAGATATTGATATTTTAATGGCTGGCGGTCGTTTAAATTATATAAAAATGGGTAAATAAAATCTTAATTGAATTTTAATGAAAAAAAGCATTTTGCTTGGCTATTTGCAAGGCAAAATGCTTTTTATTTATGTTATAATAAGAAATTAGGAAATAAATGTTTACTATTATTTATTATTTAAAGATACAGGAGGTTTAAGTTTTGAGTCAGGAAGAGTTAAATAAACAAGCTACTGAACAAAATAATACAGAAACAGAAATAGAAGATATAAAAGAAGATAAAAAAGTAGTAAAAAATGATGAATATACAATAAAAATCATACCTAATAAAACAGATGATGTAAAATTATTTACTATAAGTAAAAATATGCTCAGATATGTGATGGCATCTGTAGTTATTATGATAGTATTAGTCGTTGGTTCATTAAGTTTTGCAGGTTATGTATATTTCAATAATCAAGCAGATAAACAGCATTTACAAGAATTGCAAGAAGCAAATGCACTTCAACAGCAACAATTATCTGAACTTGATAAAAAAGCTAATAGCTTAAAAGAAGATATGGACCAATTAAATAATTTGGAAAATGAATTAAAACAATTATCTGGTATAGAACTTCCAGAAGGAAATAATGGAGATAGTGTAAATCCAGAACAAAATGGACAAGGTGGACCTTATCCGCAAACACCTACTATAGAAAATGTACGTCTTACCTTAGATACTGTAGAAAATACAATGAATGGTAAACTAAATAATATGGAAGAATTGAAAAAACGTTTGCAGACTGCTATCATGATGAAACGTCAGCAAGTAGCAATTGCTAATCAGACCATATCTATTACTCCATCTATTTGGCCAGCTAAAGGTGTAGTAAGTTCACCATATGGTCTTCGTTGGGGCGGTAGTGATTTCCACCCTGGTATTGATATTGCAAATGATATGGGAACACCAATTAGAGCAACAGCTGATGGCGTTGTCAGCATTGCTGGTTGGAATTCTGGCGGATATGGAAATATGGTAGATATTGACCATGGCAACGGAGTGATGACTCGTTATGGACATGCTTCTTATGTAGTAGTATCTGCTGGTCAACAAGTAAAACGTGGACAGATTATTGCTTATATGGGAAGTACAGGCTTTTCAACAGGCCCTCATGTACATTATGAAGTTCGTATAAATGGACAAGCTGTAGACCCATCTGGATATTTATTTAACTAATAAAAATAACAGTGATGAATTAGACTAAATAGGAGTTTAATTCATCACTTTTTTTATTTACAATTTTTTATATATGTAAAGTTGTTAATTTTATGATATAATAGAAAACATCTACATAATTTTAAGTAAACAAAAAGGAGATGGTTTTATTGGCTAAAGAGCAAGTAGAAGTAAAATTAACACCACAAGAAATAGTAGAAAAAACAACTATAGCTGATGTATATCGTGCTGTTAAAAATTTAGATGGTGTTATATACAAAACTAAATTAATCTACAGTGATTATTTTTCCAATTTATCACATAATGATATATATATAAAACCTGAAAACTTGCAAAAAACAGGTTCTTTCAAACTTCGCGGAGCGTATAACTGCATTAGTCAGTTGAGTGAAGAACAAAAAGCTCATGGTGTAATTGCAGCTTCAGCTGGTAATCATGCTCAAGGTGTAGCTTATGCAGCTCAACAATTAGGCGTTAAAGCTGTAATTGTTATGCCAGCGACTACTCCATTATTAAAAGTAGAAGCAACTCGTGCTTATGGAGCAGAAGTTGTATTATCTGGAGATAGTTTTGATGATGCGGCAGCAAAAGCAGTAGAATTACAACAAGAATTTAATTATACATTTATCCACCCATTTAATGATATCGAAGTTATCTTAGGTCAAGGTACTACAGCTTTAGAAATCATTGATGATTTAAAAGATGTTGATGCGATTTTAGTACCTATCGGTGGTGGCGGTTTTGCCAGTGGTGTAGCACTTGCGACTAAAATGGTAAATCCACATGTAAAAGTAATCGGTGTAGAACCTTGTGGAGCAGCTTGTATCAAGGCATCACTTCAGGAAAATAAAGTAGTATCTTTGCCAAGCGTTGATACTGTAGCAGAAGGTACAGCAGTAAAAACACCAGGTGATGTAACATTTGAATTCATTAAAAAATATGTAGATGAAGTAATCACAGTTTCTGAATTTGAAATTATGTCAGCTTTATTATCTTTGATTGAAAAACATAAATTGATTGCTGAAGGTGCGGGCGTATTATCTTTAGCAGCTAGTAGAAAATTACAATTCAAAGGTAAAAAAGTAGCTGCTATTGTAAGTGGTGGTAATATTGATATTTCTACAATTTCAGCACTTATTGATAAAGCTTTAATCGCTCGTGGTCGAGTATTTTGCTTTAGTGTACAACTTCCAGATAAACCTGGTCAGTTATTGGCGATTTCTCAAATTTTAGCAGATTTAAATGCCAATGTAATTAAACTAGACCACAATCAGGCTAAAGTAACAGATAGCTTCAAGAAAGTAGTGCTTGAAGTAACTGTGGAAACAAATGGTATTGAGCATATTAATCAAATAACGAATGAATTACACCAGAATGGTTTTAAAATAAAAAAAATCTACTAATAAAAAAGAGAATGAGTATGAAATAAACCGAACTCCAAAAGTTAGACCTAAAATCTAGCGATTAGGAGTTCGGTTTTTTCATGGCAAAATATAGTTTGAAATAAAAAAGATAATATATTGTTTTTGCTCATATTTTGTTTTTGATATTATTTTTAGAAGTTTACCAAGCGATATAACTAAAGTATATAGCATCATTTACTTTATAATACCAACAATCATTAACGTGATGAGAAGAGAGATTTTCTAATAAGTACCATTGGTTATGTTTTTTTACAGCCATAATTTGATTTACATAAACAATATAACCTAATGAATTTTTGGTAAATGTAAGAAGATTTATATAGATAATATTAGGATTATTAGTATCTAATACTTGATTTATGATACGAACTTTATTATTTATATTTTGATTTATACTTAATGAATTATATACTTGTTCACTCATGTGTTGTTGAATAATTTTATTAAAAGGTTCTTTTCCTTGAATAGTTTTATTCATAATTGTTTCAAGTTTATTTGTTGGTAGATATGATTGAAAATTCTGATGAACAGAAATATATGTTCTGTATGTTTGCCAAATATTATTATAAGAAAAGATAATAATACTTAATAGAAGAAAAGCAATAAAAATTTTTTTCATAATAAACACCTTTTGATATTTAAAATAAAGTGAAAAACTTATTGTTAGTATATGAAAAGATAATGTAGCTACTATCTAAAAATTTTTAGGAGGTTTTATCATGGCTATAGTATTAAATAGACAAAAAGCTGTAGAATATGCACAAAAATATTGGGATGAAGAAAGTGGAAATTATAATAAGCTTTTTCCTCATTTTGATGGTAATGATTGTACAAATTTTGTTTCTCAATGTTGGCATGAAGGCGGTGGAATAGATATGTCTCCACTTGTTTGGACTGGTGGAAGTACAACAATAGTTACTACTGATGCGTGGGTAAATGTAGACGCTTTTGCTAAGTATATGACAGAATTATCTGCGGGTTATGATAATTTACCTATTGCTGTAATGAAATGGGATAGTAATGAAGTTTCTGTTGGAGATATTGTTCAATTTTATAATGAAGAACGTGGTGGATGGCATCATTCTGCTATTATCACATATATTGATCCTGTATATGGTTTGTGTTATACAGCTCATTCTGATTCTGTGCATAATAAGCCATTAAGTGATGTATATCCACATCAAGAAACAGAAGTACGTTTTATTTGTCCTCGTTATGCTGAATAAAAATTTTAAATTTAATTTATTAAAAGAATTTGATAATGGTAAGAAAAAATATATATTAAAAATAGATATTAATTTTTACGTATCATTTTCTTTTAAATTAGAAATAAGTTGTTCAAATTTATTAATATTATTCAAACTTTTTGATATAATTTTTTTTTGTTTAGGTTTAATTTTTAGAGTTTTAGTCCTTTTTAACAAATAAAAGGATAAAATCATGAATATTAAACAACAATCACTAAAAGATATTATTAAAAATAGTTTAAATGGAGATATCAATGCTCAAGACTGTTTAATCAAAAGATTTAATGCTAAATTATGGAAATTGAGTTATCAAATAGATAAAGAAAATGCTGAGGATATCTATCAGGATTTAGCGTTATTTTTATTCAAGCTTCTATCAAAACTTTCTTTAAATAAATTTACTGAAGGTGGTTTAGTTAATTATATTAATATCAGTCTTAATCATGAGATGATACATATAAGAAATAAAATTTATGCAAAGAATAAAAATGAAATTCCTTTATTAGACGAAGAACCTATGTTAGAAAATCCATATCATATAATAGAAACAAATTTACTTTTAAAAGCTATAAAATCATATTAAAAAAAAGATGAATGGGACTTATTAATAGCTTTAGTAATATTAAATATTCCTGTTACAAAATTAAGTAAAATATATAATGTTTCGATACAGGCTATTTATCAGAAACGAAAAAGAATACAACAGAAGATAAAAAATATATGTTCTTGATAATAATTTTTATTGAATTAAAGTATAGTATTATATGCTAATTTTATATATGGATTTTTTATTTAAGTATTTAGTTAAAAAAAACTGCTCTTGCAAAAATTATTTTTGTTTAAATTTTTTAGAGCAGTTTTTTATTATATTTTTTGTTAGCCTAAATCAACAAATTTACGTTGTCGATTAGTGAAGTTTATTGATTTTGTATAGCCAAAAGATTTAGCATATGAAATAGCATCATCAATATGATTGCCACAATGTTCTGGTTTATGTGCATCAGAAGAAGTGATAATAGGAAGATTGTATTCTACAGCGATTTTCATAAAATCAGGATATGGTGAAATTTCAGCTATAGGATAGCGATATAAAGTACCAGTATTGATATCGATAGCCATATTAGCTTCTTTAACAGCTTTAGCTACACGGACTAAATAAGGTGTAACATCAAAATCTGGTATATTTTTAAATAAACGAATATTAAATGGATGACCTAAAACATCATAGATTTTACTAGCACAGAGTTTTTCAACTTCTTGTGCATACCAATCATAGATTTCTTCTAAAGTGTGATTATTCCATTCATCTTTTATTTCTGAAGAATCATAAGCCCAACCATGAAGAAAATGGATAGAGCCAATGATATAATCAAAATCATATGGTGCTAAAATACTTTTTACTTTTTCTTGGTCTTGGAAATTGCATACTTCAATTCCAGTTTTAACTTTATAGCCTAATTTTCGCAATTTAGCCATAAAGTTAAAATAATCATCTAAAGTGTATTTGAATTTATTTTTCTTTAACCATTGCTGTTGGAATTTACCTACAAAGCTATCATCTAAAATTAAATCTTGATAATATAAATCTTTGAATTCAGGAAATGTATGGCTATGTTCAGAGATGCCGATTTCTGTCAATCCATGCTTTTTGGCACTATCAAAAAATCCTTTGACCCAATTTTCATCATAAGAGCCATATTCAAAATGCATATGATAATCTAATTTCATAATATTAGCTTCTTTCTATTTGATATTTAATCAATGATTGCTTTCTTGTTGAGCAAGTAATTGACGAATTGTTTTAACTACACCATTTTTATAATTTGGTGGTGCTATATAGCGAGCTACTTTCTTTAATTCAGGAATGGCATTTTCCATAGCATAACTATAATATACAGATTGCATCATTTCATAATCGTTTAAATAATCGCCAAAAGCTACACATTCTTCTGGTTTTATATTTAATTTTTTCTGTAATTTTTGGATAGCTACACCTTTGTTGATGCCTAAAGGAATGATATCTACCCAGATATCACTGCTTAAAACTACTTGCATTTCATCAGCTAAAGGTAAGAATTTTTTATAGATATTATTTATAGAATCGCGATTAAAACAATCACAAAGAGAAATTTTAATGATTTCATCATCAACTTCAGAAAAATCATGAAGAATTTTATATTGAGTGTAATAAAGATTTAATTCATCATGAAATTCTTTATTTTTAGAGATGATATAGCCACCTTTTTTACCGCTTAATACAATTTCTACTTTTGGTAATTTCGCAGTTTCAGCGATAATTTTTTGTACAGCAGTATCTGGTAATGTAGCAGAAAAAATTTCTTTATCATGTTGGCAGACATAAGTCCCATTTTCAGAAATAAAAAGTAAATCATCTTTATATTTAGGAAATTGGGAAACAAGTGCTTGATATTGGCGTCCGCTAGCAGGTGAAAACATAATATTATGTTGTTTTAATAAATCCATAATTTCATCAAAATCATCAGGTAATTTATTAGGTTCAACAAGTAAAGTACCATCCATATCGGAGATAATCCATTTAATCATATAGCAGACTCCTTTATCAAATTTTGGTAAAAATAATTTTATATAGAAAGTTTATCATAAATACTTAAATTTGGGTATAAAAAAACTACCCTTTAATGAGAGAGGGTAGTGTAGATATTTCATTATGGTGGGCGGTAACAGGATCGAACTGCTGACATCTTGCTTGTAAGGCAAGCGCT
>OGHR01001122.1_pt1 | contig 14929 bp, 13 predicted proteins | sample 1571621 | NCBI WGS metagenome assembly OGHR01 (sample SAMEA2582038, study PRJEB24529) | metagenome | biome: Human gut stool | place: China | collected 2011
AGCTGGTTTCGTTCGGCTGTCATGGGCAGTTGCCGGCATTTTCTGCGCCTCGCAAAAGTGGCACATCAGCGCAATTTACAGGCAAAAGTCAACCACTTTTTGCGAAGTGCCGTTAGAAAAGCCTCCTTTCACACGGAGCGTCAGGAGCTGCATTTCAGGTGCAGTTCCGTTAGATGTTCGTTAGAATATTACAGTGCTGCCGTTGCTGTGCCAGCTCACAGCAGGCTTCCCTGTCTGAACGCAGCGTTTCCCGAAAGCCGGGAGATGCTGCGTTTTCTCTTGCCCGCAAACCGGGCTGAAAGGGAAGCCGCCATGTCCACATTCCGCGTCAACAAAAACGTCAACTACACCGTCATGAGCAACTACCATCTTCAGGACAAGAAGTTGTCCCTGAAGGCAAAGGGCCTGCTGTCCTATATGCTCTCCCTGCCTGACGACTGGGATTACAGCCTGAAAGGGCTGACGACCGGGTGCCGGGATGGGATCGACAGTGTCAGAAGTGCCGTCCGAGAACTGGAAGCCAGTGGGTACCTGCGCCGGAGCAAAGTCCGCGATGCCCGTGGCCGCATTGTCGATTACAACTACGAAGTCTTTGAACTTCCGCAGAAAGAGCCCGCCGAGGATGTGCCCATTCCCACATCGGATTCACCATCATCGGAAAATCCAACATCGGGTTTTCCAACGTTGGAGAATCCAATACAACAAAATACTAATAAACAAAATACTAAAAGACAAAGTACTAATCTATCAGGGCCGACAGGCGAATCCGCAGATTTTGACCAGATGGAAGCACAGGTACGGGAGGAGTTTCGGGAACGTTTGGAGATCGACACCCTTGCCCAGCGATACGATCCCGACAAGCTGGAGGAACTGCTGGACAACATTGTGGAGATGTACTGCTGTCCTCGGCAGACCCAGTATGTCGGCAAGCAGCCGCAGACCACCAAAGCCATCCGACTGCGGCTGGACAAGCTGACCAGCCAGCACGTTGAGTACATCTTCGATGTGATGTCCAACACCACCCAGCCCATCAAGAACATCATGGCCTATCTGCGCACCACCATCCTGAACGCCCCCACCACGATGGAGCACTACTATCAGGCGCAGGGCAACTGGCTGACCGCACAGAATCGGAAGAAGTAAGCACTGTTTTCCACAAAGAACGCAACACCTGTTGAAAATGCAAAGGAGAATTTCCATGAAGAACACGAACGCCGTCCGCACCGAGATCCATTACGCACAGGTCGGGGAGTATCAGCTGCCACTGCTCACCCTGCCGCAGACCGATGATTCCGAACCGCTGGGCAAGTATGGCCGGATGCGGCTGGACTATCTCAAAAATCAGCACCCCGTGCGGTACAACCAGATGCTGCTGAACGGTACGCTCTGGCCGCATTTGCAGGATGTCCAGAAAACGGCCTGTGCGTGGCTGGAACGCACGACGACCACTCTGTTAGACAAGTACCCCGCGCCGGACAAAGAGCGCGCACAACTTCTCTGGGTGGCGAACATGAACGAGCTGAAAGCGCAGGCGGAAGAAGTGGTGGTGAGGGAAGTCGTGTATGCAGAATGATTTCTGATAGCATCCGAACGGTATCAAAAGCCGACATTTTAGATTTTATTCTTGATTTTTGCGGAATATTTGCAAATTTCAAAATCAAAATTTGAATTTCTGCCCAGAATAGAGTACACTGGATTCAGAAAATCATCTGGGAGGAATCGCGATGCTGCTTCAATTTTCAGTCACCAACCACCGCTCCATCAAGGACACGGCTATTATCAGCTTGAAAGCATCTACGGATAAAAGTCTGTCTGATTGCCTGATTTCGCCGGACGAGAAGAAACAGCTTGTACCTGTGCTGGCACTGTACGGCGCAAATGCAGCCGGGAAGAGCAATGTTCTCCATGCTCTTCTGCTCATGCGGGAAATGGTCTGTGGCCGATATGCCAAGCTGCTGAAGGGCGAGTTCCTTCCGCAGGAGCCGTTTGCTTTCACCGACCAGCCTACACAGCCGACCAGTTTTGAAGTCATCTATTTTTATGGCGGCATCAAGTATGCCTATGGGTTCTCGTTTGACAAGTCCAAAGTCCTGACCGAATATCTCTATCACTGGCCCAACGGCCGGGAGGCTATGGTTTTTTCCAGAGAAGGCAATGGTTATCAGTTCCGCGAGAATATTCAGGAGCAGTTTACCCTTGCCGGACGCACCGCAGAAAACCGGCTTTACCTGTCCAGCTCCAACGAGTGGAACTGCCCCCAGACCGAGAAGGCCTATCTGTGGTTCTTTGAAAAGCTGACCGGTTTCATGGGAACCGAAATGTGGCTGGATGCCACCTTGTCTGCTATCCGGCAGGGCGGCTCTGAAAAGAGCCGTATCCTGCATGAAATGCTGTATGCAGACCTCGGCATCAAAGACATCCGCATTACCGGCTCCAAGGACGAACCGATCATCTCTGCCCTGCACACGTTGGAATCCGGGGACGGTGCTTCCAAGGGATTCTGGCTTCCTCTGGGGCTGGAATCGGTCGGCACACAGCGGTTCTTCTCCCGCATCGGGATGTGGCTGACCGCTCTGGAATCCGGGGCTGTGCTGGTCGTAGACGAGATCGAATCCAGTATGCACCCGCTTCTGACCCGACATCTGATCGAGATGGTACAGGATGCTGCCATCAATACGAACCACGCCCAGCTTATTTTCACCACCCACGATACTGGCCTTCTCGACCTGACCCTGCTGCGCCGGGATCAGATCTGGTTTGCAGAGAAGGACGAAAAGACCATGCAGACCGATATTTATGCCCTGACCGAGTTTTCTCCCCGGAAAGGTGAAAACATCGCCAAAGGCTATCTGCAAGGCCGGTATGGGGCGATTCCACACATGAGGAAAGAATTATTAAGGAGCGTATAAATATGGCTTACCTGAAACTGATGTTAGATGAACGGGAAATCGCTCATCTGAGCGAAGATGGGCAGTATCTCTGCGCCAATGAGGGCGTGCTACAGTACGACCTGCCCTTGAACCTCTTTATCGGCAGCAGTCGCAAAATCCCACTGGTCGATGTGGTCGTCTGGGCAAAGAAACGCATTTTCCCCGAAATCGGATGGATTGCAAAGAGATTCTGGAGATGATGAGACTGCCCGACTACAACACATGGGAAATTGTCAAGCGCACCAATGCCTGCCTGATGGAGGACCCTTTCTGGCTGCGCTTCAGTGAAGATGAAACTTTTGATGACACCACCCACGGCAGGGCAAGAAAAATCATGGCTGAATATCAGAAGTCAGCTGACACCAATTAATATCATTTATATCATTGTTAGGGCAAAAACCACCGCCTTTTCACTTTAAGGCGGCATTGCTGCCGTATATGCTTGTTCTTCTCGAGTGTCCAACTTTTTTAGAGCAGAATCCCTTAATCGTCTTGCTTTTCCCTTAAAATGTAGTATATTTTAAGGGAAAGAGAGGGTGGTAAGGGCATGAGAGCATTCAATTACTCCAAAATCAAAGAGCAAAAATGGGATTCCGAGATTCTCGGCTATATTGCTGCAATCTATAAAGAAGCGGGTAAGCAGGAACTTTACTTGAAGCAGCGTCCTGAAGAGCTGGAACGTCTGGTGGAGATTGCAAAGGTGCAAAGCACCGAAGCATCCAATGCCATCGAGGGAATCGTGACCACCAGCACCCGAATCAAGCAGCTTGTGGAGGAAAAAACGACGCCGCGCAACCGTGATGAACAAGAGATTGCAGGCTACCGTGATGTCCTGAACCTCATTCATGAAAATTTTGATGTGATTCCGATTACGCAGAATTATATTTTGCAGCTGCATAAGGTTTTGTACAGCCACATGAACAACCCCGTCGCAGGACGGACGAAGAACGTACAGAATTATATCAGCGCAACCTATCCCGATGGACATAGCGAAGTTCTTTTCACCCCATTGGCTCCTTACGAAACGCCAGCGGCTCTTGACCGAATCTGCGAAGAATACAACCGTGTGATCGGGAACTTTGAAGTAGAGCCATTGATCGCAATCCCTGTGTTTATCCATGATTTTCTCTGTATTCACCCTTTTAACGATGGCAATGGCAGAATGAGCCGACTTCTCACAACCCTGATGCTGTATCAAAACGGTTTCTACGTTGGGAAATACATCTCACTTGAAGCCAAGATTGCCAAGGACAAAGACCTCTACTATTCAGCTCTTGCACAGGCACAAACCGGATGGTACGAGGGCACAGAGGATGTTGTTCCATTCATCAAATATATTTTGGGAACCATTCTCTCTGCATACCGCGATTTTGAAGAGCGCTTTGCCCTCGTGGAAACAAAACTTCCCGCCATTGAAGTTGTTCGGAATGCCACGAAGAACAAGATCGGACGCTTTACCAAGCAGGATATCCGGGAACTCTGCCCTTCGCTGAGCCTCAGTTCCATTGAGGGCTCCCTGCGGAAGCTCGTTGAAAGCGGCGAGTTGAAACGCGAGGGAGCAGGCAAATCAACTGTGTACCTACGGTTGAAGTAATCCCTTAATCGTTCCATCTTTCCCTTAAAATACGGCCAATTTTAAGAGAATCCGCATTGAGTAAGGGCTAAAGCAGCCCTATTTACTTGACTTTTTGTTGGTTGTCAGTATATTGATACCAATTGGTATCAATAAGTATCAGCAAATGGATACAACAAGACCCACAGATTGGATGCTCATCCCAATCTGTGGGTCTTGTTCATTTGAGTTCAGTCATCATCGTCCGGGTCAGGAACTTCCACCCACTCTGAAAGCTCTTCGCAGTAGTCCTCATATTTGCCGCCTTCTGTGGTCCTGATGACACGCCGCAAGTAGTCCTTACCGCCATCTACACAGCAGAGACCACAGCTACACCTTTCTGACTTCTTTCCAGAGATTAGTATAGAAATATGTCAGCAACCTGCCTGTTTATTGTGCTTTTGAGTGATCCGGCAATGTTTCATCCGTATCGTGAGCATTGAATAGAGCTTTTGTCCGCGTTATAATAGAAGAAAACTACAAGGAAGTGTCATCATGCTTCACCCCGGACTGTACGAACAGGTCATCAACAACGCTCTGGAGAGTGAGCTTTCGGAGATCCCGGAAGCCCGCAAATCCACTGCGCCCATCGACACGGCAGAGGCGTCCAAGGTGCTGGCGCAGTATCTGACCGAGGTGGTGCAGAAGGGCCTTGATAACGTACAGGACAATGGCGGCGGCATCGAAGCGCAAATTGAGCTGGCGAACCAGATCGTAAGCACCATCCAGACGACCACCAAAGAAGCTGACTTTGCCGCGCTGGGCGTTGACCAGCGGGCAGAGCAGCTTCTTGCGCTTTTACGGGAAAGCGACCCCTTCCTTGCCGCCGGAAAAGCTGCCAAGGACATCGAGCGGCCGGAAACGTCTCTGGCACAAAGCTCCCTGTTTACCGGTGCCATCCACGAGCCGCAGATGTACACTGAACTGAAAAAGGAGATCGTGTCCGCCGACCGCATTGACATGCTGGTGTCCTTTATCAAGTGGAGCGGCCTGCGCCTTCTCATGGACGAGCTGCGGCAGTTCACCCAGAACGGCGGCGAACTGCGCATCATCACCACCTCCTACATGGGTGCCACCGATGTAAAGGCTATCGAGGAGCTGCGCCAACTGCCCAACACGAAAATCAAGGTCAGCTATGACACTAAGCGTACCCGGCTCCACGCCAAGACCTATGTGTTCTACCGGAACACGGGCTTTACAACGGCCTATGTCGGCTCATCCAACCTGTCCAACGCGGCCATTTCCAGTGGGCTGGAATGGAACGTGAAAGTGACGAAGAAAGACCTGCCGGAGACCATTGACAAGATCGCCGCCACCTTTGAAAGCTACTGGAATGCTGGCGAGTTTGAATACTACGACGAAGGCCAGCGGGAGCGTCTGACCCGTGCTCTGAAAGCCGAAAAGTACAGTGAGACCGACCACAGCGGCATTTACACGCTGGACATCCAGCCCTATTCTTATCAGCAGGAAATTCTGGACAAGCTGGAAGCGGAGCGCGCTGTGCGTGGGCACACCCGCAATCTGGTGGTGGCCGCCACCGGCACCGGTAAGACGGTCATCTCTGCGCTGGACTACAAACGGTTCTGCAAACAGCGTCCCGGCCTGCCCTGCCGCCTGCTGTTCGTGGCACACCGGGAAGAAATCCTGAAACAGAGCCTGTACACCTTCCGTGCCGTGCTGAAGGATGCCAATTTCGGCGAGCTGTTGGTCGGCAATTACAAGGCGGACAGCATCGACCACCTGTTCATCTCCATCCAGACCTTCAATTCACAGGATTTCACGGCCAAAGCCGGGGCTGCTTTTTATGATTACATCGTGGTGGACGAGTTCCACCATGCCGCGGCGCCAACTTATCAGAAGTTGTTGGAGTATTACCGGCCGCAGATTTTGCTGGGTCTGACCGCTACCCCGGAACGCATGGACGGAAAAAGCGTCCTGGACTATTTCGGCGGACGCATTGCCGCCGAGATTCGTCTGCCGGAAGCCATTGACCGGAAGCTGCTATGTCCGTTCCAATATTTCGGAGTGACCGATACGGCCGACTTGAGCAGCCTGAAATGGCGCACCGGCGGTTATGACAAGGCCGAACTGTCCAACCTGTACACCTTCAGCGGCATAGTGGCACAGCGCCGTGCCGACCTTGTGGTGAACTCCATCCTGAAATACGTCACCGATATCGATGAAGTGAAGGGTCTTGGGTTCTGCGCCTCCATCGAGCACGCCCGGTTCATGGCAAATTATTTCAACACCCACGGCATCCCGTCCATGGCACTGACCGGGGATTCTTCCGACGAGGAGCGGAGCACCGCCAAACAACGGCTCGTTTCCGGGGAAATTCGTTTCATCTTTGTGGTGGACATCTATAACGAGGGCGTAGACATCCCGGAAGTCAACACCGTGCTGTTCCTGCGCCCAACCGAGTCTCTGACTGTGTTTTTGCAGCAGCTGGGCCGTGGCCTGCGTCTGGCCGAAAACAAGGAATGCTTGACCGTATTGGACTTCATCGGGCAGGCGAACAAGAAGTATAATTTCGAGGAAAAGTTTGCCGCCCTGCTCTCCAACACCACCCACAGCGTCAGCCGGGAGATCAAAGAGGGCTTTGTCTCCGCTCCCAAGGGTTGCTATATCCAGTTGGAAAAGATCGCGGCGAAATATGTGCTGGACAACATCAGCGCCTCCTACGACCGCACCTCCGGCCTTGTGGCACGCGCTGCCTCTTTCACTGAGGACACCGGCCTACCGCTGACCCTCGGAAACTTTCTTGACTACTACCACCTCGACCCGCGGGCAATCTACAGTAAAAAGCTCTGCTTTGCACGTCTGTGCGTCCGTGCGGGGGTTGTAGATGATTTTGCGGAGCCGCTCGAAGAGACCCTGACCAAGGCCTTTGCACGCTTTGCGGTTGTGGATTCCCGCCGGTGGATTCGTTTTCTGCTGGACCTTCTGCCAAAGCTGGACAACACGGATTTTGCAGACCTGCCGCCTGTTGAACAGCGGATGCTGCAAATGTTCTATGTGACTGTCTGGGGCAAAGCGGCAGAAGATTGGAACCGCGAGGACGTACTTGACGATCTGTATGCACTTTCGGACAGCCCAATTTTGTTGGGCGAATTGCAGACCCTTCTACAATACCAGTATGACCGCATTGATTTTATTGATGAACCGGTGGACGTGGGCTTTGACTGCCCGCTCGACCTGCACTGCACCTACACCCGCGACCAGCTGTTGGTAGCACTGGATTTCCTGAAACCATCTACCGTTCGTGAAGGTGTGAAGTGGCTGCCGGAAAAGCAGTTGGATGTGTTCTTTGTGACCCTGAACAAAGCCGACAAGGATTATTCGCCCACCACCATGTACAACGATTATTCCATCAACGAGAACCTGTTCCACTGGCAGAGCCAGAGCACCACAGCTGAAAATTCTGCCACTGGTCAGCGATACATCCATCACCGGGAGAAAGGAAGCCGTGTGTTGCTGTTTGTCCGGGAGTTCAAAGCGGATTCCCGTTTCGGCGGTGCCGCCGCTTACACCTATCTTGGCACCGTGAATTATGTCCGGCATGAGGGTTCCCGCCCCATGAACATCACATGGAAGCTCGACCGTCCCATTCCGGCACGGTTCCTCAAAAAGACCAACAAACTGATCGTGGGGTAACATACTATGGACGATATGCTGGCTCGCACCATAATTGAAACTCTTGCAAAAGGTATTGGTCCTTTAACCGGTTGGATTCTGTCTGAAAATGATAGTTGTGCTCAGGAAGAAATTCAAGAAGCATTAAAGATTGTATTGGAACATTGCTCTATTGAATCTACCGCTGAATATCTGAAGTCTCTTCCTCGAAACAAAAAGGCAGAGCGTTATTCTCGCGCTGGAACAGCATGGTCACAAAAAGAAGAACGTGAATTGTTGCGGCTCCACCAGCAGGGAAATAGTGTCAACCGAATTTCTATCATCCTAAAACGTTCTACAGGCGCAATCGAATCCAAGTTGAAAAAGCTGGGTTGTCCACTCTATTATGAAAAATAATTCAGGAGATTTTCATGAAAATGATTCGCGTTGTCGCAGCTGTCATCTGCGACTCCATCCAGACCAAACACAGAATTTATGCCACCGCCCGCGGCTATGGCGACTATAAAGGGCAGTGGGAATTTCCGGGCGGCAAAATCGAACCGGGCGAGACTCCACAGCAGGCGCTGAAACGAGAAATTGAGGAAGAGCTGGACACTGAAATCGCGGTACATGATAAGATTGGAACCATTGAATACAACTATCCGACATTTCATCTTTCGATGGACTGCTTCTGGTGCGTGGTTCTCTCTGGCGACCTTATTTTGAAAGAAGCCGAAGCCGCACGCTGGTTGACAAAAGACGAACTGGATTCCGTACAGTGGCTCCCGGCTGATCAGAGGATTCTGGAAAAAATCCGAGAGATGATGAAATAAATCTGTTGAGCTAATTTGCATCTGCAAGCAGTGCCTTTGTGCGCACAAAGGCCAGAACACGCACGGCATTGCAAATTTGCCGTGCGTGTTCTGCTTGTTGGGATGCAATCCCAATCCCTGTGAACATCACGCTTCCGTGATGGCTGCGCACTCCTGCGGAGTGCTGAAAGAGCATTTTGCAAAAATGCGAAGCCTGCATCGCACGATGCAGAACAACGGGTTTGGGCTGCGCCCAACAAGCGCTTGCAAGGCAAGTGTCTTTGTATATACAAAGACACTGCTTGCCGGTACAATGTCATCGATGAAACAAAAATAGTTTCATCAAAGACGGTTATATGGTTGTGCCGATTTCCAAAACATAGTAATATTGAAGTACTAACTGGGGCTGAAAGTGGCAAAACTGCTTGCTTGGTTTCCATTCAGGAATTACTAACAGCGTAGACCGTCCGTTCGCTTCGTAAAAGATTCAATGTTTTGATTGGTTGGGTCGGCACAACCGTTACCCGTGTCAACAACGCGCCTGTTACTTTTGCGAAGAAGCGAAACTGCCCTGAAAGGAGAGGTGTATATGAGTTATTGTCCGGTAGCTGGAATTGATGTCAGCAAACGATTCAGTGATATGTGCATTTTGTCGCCAGACAACAAAATCTTTGCGCAAGAAAAGATTTATCACGACGAAACATCGATAAATCGAGCAAACGCCCTACTCCAAAAGGCTGAGCGGCTTTTTTTCAGTAAGCCTGTTATTGTGATGGAGTCCACCTCACACTACCATTTGATCCTCTTTCAATTTTTCTCAGAGCATGGATATGACGTGATCGTGGTGAATCCACTTCAAAGCAATTCGATGAAGGACTTCTCTATCAGAAAGAGGAAAACCGATCGTGTGGATGCCTTCAAACTGGCAATGATGTATCGAACAAAGACATTGCGTCCTTCCCAAATTCCTCAAACGGCAACGCGTGCGCTACGCCAGCTCTGCAGACATCGTGCGGAATTGTTGAACGACGTTTCGAGTTATAAAAACCGATTAACAGCCCTTTTGGATCAGACCTTTCCAGGCTATGATAAGGTCTTTTCCGATGTGGGAGGCGTCACTTCCTGCGCTGTGCTTGTACGTTTTCCAACGCCGACCATTTTGCTTGTAGAGGAAGAATCAGAACTGGTTGAAGTGATTGCTGCTGCAAGTAAGTCTGGTTATAGTTTTGCTAAAAAGAAAGCTGGATTGCTAATCTCCGCAGCACAAAAAGCGCAGACATTGGGGATTCATTCATGTGCCGATGAAACACTCATTGTGTGTACCATTCAAATGCTTCGTACATTGTCCGAAAGTGTGCTTCAAATAGAAACCGCAATAGATAATTTGCTGGCTCAGATAAAAGAAATGCGAAACAACGTTTCTTTACTGCAAAGTATCCCTGGTATTGGTAGTCATTCGGCAGCCCTTTTACTAGGAGAAATCGGAGATATCTCGTTGTTCAAGAAGCCGAAACAGCTTGCAGCATATTTTGGTTTAGACCCAACAGAGCGGCAATCCGGATCATTCAGAGGAACAAAGAACAAACTCTCAAAACGTGGCTCTTCCTATGCAAGAGCTGCACTTCACATGGGAATAGTTAATTCGATTTGTAAGCGCGGAAAGGACTCTGCAGCGAACCCCGTACTGCTCAGTTATTATGAAAAGAAATGTAAAAACAAACCGGCAAAGGTTGCTCAAGCAGCGTCAATGCACAAACTGGTCTTTATAATCTTTGCAGTCTTGCGTGACCAGAAGCCCTTCGAACTGAAAACGCCAGAGCAGCATGCTGTTGAACAGGGATTTGTAAAAGCAGCCTGAAGTTTTGAGGGATTCAAGCCCTGAAACAAACACAGGGCCTTATTGGGTATGCGAAAAATTTGAATTTGGCATCTTTCACTGCCCTTATTCTTTACTTGGTGTAAGCGATGGCAGGGCTATAAGCGATGAATACTGAACTCAAACCGTTCGATTTCGTTCTTATTGGCTACCTGTGCTATTGACTTTGCTTAATTGGTCTAGAGAGTTTCGTTGTACCAGAATGGCACCACGAAGCACTGCTTGCAAAAGCGATTGTGTCAGTCCGAATTGTCAATTCCGCTTGCAACTGTTATACTGGACTCATCAAAAATTTTTCAGGAGGCAGCTGCAGTGACCGCACAGACAATGCAAATCGGGAACAGACCTTGCCGCATTTACGGCGAAGCCCATGCGGAATACCTACTGCTCCAAATGACCGGTGAACATGAGCTGCAAAGCATGGAAAGCGAGGTTACCGCTATTGCACAGAGTGCGCACCACTTTCTGTTTGTGGCCGTACCCGTGGCAAACTGGAACGATGCCCTTTCTCCGTGGGAAGCCCCTGCTGTGTGGGGAAAGCAAGGTTTCGGCGGCAATGCTGCGGACACCCTGCGCTTTCTGACGGAACAGGTCATGCCAACGCTGAAACAACAGTTCAATCTCCCGGAAAACGTCAAAATCATTCTGGGTGGCTATTCGCTGGCCGGGCTGTTTGCATTGTGGGCATCCACCCAGACAAATCTCTTCTACGGTGTCGCCGCCGCATCCCCCTCTGTTTGGTTTCCGGATTGGAAGGAGTTTGAACAGCAGCACCCGATACAAGCACAGCGCGTTTATCTGAGCCTTGGTGACAAGGAAGAGCACACGAAAAACGCCGTCATGGCTGCGGTGGGCGATAACATCCGTGTCCTGCACAGCCAGCTTACAGCGCGTGGCGCAGACTGCACGCTTGAATGGAACAGCGGCGGGCATTTCAAAGATGCTGACCTGCGCACGGCAAAGGCGTTTCGCTGGATGATGGAGGAACACACATGGCCATTTTGATTGATGCAGACGGCTGCCCGGTGGTGGACCTGACATTGCAGATTGCAAGACAGTTCGGTGTTCCGGTCATCATTCTGTGTGACACAGCTCACCAAATTGAACGGGAAGGTGCGCAGACGCTGGTGTTCGATAAAGGGGCTGACAGCGTAGACTTTGCGCTGGTGAACCGGGTGAAACCGGGGGATATTGTCGTAACACAGGACTACGGGCTGGCCAGCATGTGTCTTGCCAAGTGCGCACGAGTGCTGAACCAGAATGGTCTGGAATACACCGCCGACAACATAGACGCTCTTATGCTGCGGCGGTATGAAAACAAAAAGCTCCTCCGTGCCGGAAAGCACCCCAAGGGGAGCCCAAAACAGACAAAGGACCAGGATGAAGCATTTATTACCACGCTGAAAGATATTTTAGCAAGCATTTGAGTTTCTGAATCAAAAATTTGAATTGAAACAGCCGCTCACTCTCTCCCGGAGTGGGCGGCTGTTGTTTCTTGTTCAGCGCATCTTGTTTTTGTTAACTTTCTGTTAATTTTCAAAATGAAGGTTGTCAATCGTCCTTTCTCGATGCCTACCAAGTGAGGGAGTTCTCTCAACTTTCAATGAAGGCAAAAAATCAGCGTTAACACCCCCTATTTTAGGCCGCTTTTTCTGTTAATAGTATGATGCCAACGGCAAGCGGAGGATCAAGTGGATCTCCACAGGTTTGACCGTCCGGGGCAACAAGCGCAAGGCAGAATCCATGCTCCGGGAAGTATTGCTCCACTATGATGAGACCGGGGAGCTGCCCACAGGCCGGGGCGGTGCCTACGAGAAAGTAGACACCCGGACGGCAAAGCCCATCCCTGCGCCGGTCAGAACGGCCAGCAAGTCGGAGATGCTGTTTCTGGACTATCTCAACGAGTGGGTGCAAGTCCATAAAGCATCCATCCAGCCTGCAACCTTTATCAGCTACAATCGGATGATCACCGGGCGCATCACGCAGTATTTTGAGCCGCTGGGCTTGAAGCTGTGCGAGGTCACGCCGCAGGTGCTGGATGAGTTTCAGGAGAAGATCTTGCTGGAGGGCTACACCACCAACACGGTCATTCACTACCACGCCATCTTCGGTAAAGCGTTCAAGGATGCCGTCCGCAAGGACTATCTGGAAACCAACCCGATGCTGAAAGTTGACCGCCCGAAGAAGAACAGCTTCCGGCCCAACTTCTACTCCAAGGATGAAGTCCAGCAGCTGCTGGAAGTATCGCAGGATGACCCCCTGCACCTGTGCATCCTCATTACGGCCTACTATGGCCTGCGCCGCAGCGAGGTACTGGGGTTGAAGTGGTCGTCTATCGACTTTGAGCGCAAGTCCATCACCATCAATCACAAGGTAACGGAACAGTTGGTGAACGGCAAGTACGTTCCTGTGGTTAGCGATGTGATGAAGAACAAGACCAGCTGCCGTACTCTGCCGCTGATCCCGGCTGTGGAAGAAGAACTTCTGAAGCAGAAGGAAAAACAGCAGCTTTACCGTAAGCTGTTCAAGAAGAGTTACAGCACCGAGTATCTGGATTTCGTCTGCACCGATCAGGAAGGCAAGCTGATCCGCCCGAACTTCGTGACGGAGCACTTCGACTGGCTGCTGACCAAGTATGGGCTGAAGCACATCCGCTTTCACGATCTGCGCCACAGCTGCGCCAGCCTGATGGTGATGAACGGCGTATCCATGAAGCAGGTTCAGGAATGGCTGGGGCACAGCACCTTTTCTACCACCGCTGACATCTACGCACATCTCGATTACAAAAGCAAACAGGGGTCTGCTGGGGTCATTGCGAACCTTTTGGGAGAATCCAAACTCCCCAAGTAATTATGGATTTATCGTTCATGTATAAAGCATCCTGTGATGAGGCAAAAGCGGTCTTTCTCTGCTTGATGCAAAAGAAAAAGTCGCAGATTCGTTTGAATCTGCGACTTCTGGCGGAGATGGTGGGATTCGAACCCACGTGCCCGATTAAGGACAAAACGATTTCGAGTTTTACCCGCTTCGCAGTACTCAGTGGAACATAGTGGAAGTTATCCGACTTTACCGGAAGATACAAACCATCGAGATTACGCTCAAAATTTCATCAAAGTCCGAAAGATCTAGGCTTCATGCGGATTTGAACCCACTTGAAAAAAGTGCGAAAAATCCGCCCAAAAGAGAGAATTAGGAGAGATTTCCCGCCCGTTGGAGAGAACGAGCGAGAGAGATTCCAGAAGACTATCATCATTAATTTTTAAAATGGACTTCGATTCGACCATTCTCCACGTAGAGATTCATTGCGTGTTGATTCGCAGCATCCAAGCGAGATTTCAACATACAAGAACCATTTTTGACCCTAGCCTTTACCGTGTAATCCTCATACCTGCCTACAACATCTCCCTTGATCTCTCCGTTCTTCACCGTGCAATCGTATTGAGAGGAAGTTGGATGTTCGAACACTACGGAGCCGTTTTCAATTTCTGATTTTGTCAGACTGTGTTTTTGAAAACACCGAAGATCCATTTTTTAACTCAGTGCAGATTTCCTTGGCTGTAATAGAATCCATCTCTACATTGCCTCCGGACGGATTTTCTACAACGATCGACTTATACTGACGCTGGGGCAGGACAATCTCCAGGTCATAGGCGCTGTCCACCTCAAACTGCATAATCGTTCCGTTGATGGTGACAACTTTCGGGGGTGGGGCTTTTAATTTTTGGACGACCAGGGTGCCGTTCTCGACCTGAATCTCGTACAGTGCTTCCGCTGTCGTATCCGCATAGCGGACGCAGACTTCCTCTCCCTCCCCCGGTAGGAAGCGGACCGTCGACCCCTCCTCCTGGACTTGGACAGCGGTCACTTCCTCCAATGTTGAAAACTGTCGCCTTACCGCCTGTACTTCTGTGGGTTGCTCTGCCAATACATGCATTCCCATCCCCCCCATCACACTAAAGATCCAAACAGTAGAAACCAAGGGAATCAAGAATCGCGATACAGGCATATTATTACCTCCCTTTAATATTTGAGCTTTGTTCAGACATTATGTTGTGGAAACAAGGGTTCGTGTATATTCAATAAGGTA
>OGHR01001130.1_pt1 | contig 14798 bp, 12 predicted proteins | sample 1571621 | NCBI WGS metagenome assembly OGHR01 (sample SAMEA2582038, study PRJEB24529) | metagenome | biome: Human gut stool | place: China | collected 2011
GCACCGCGCATGTCTGGTCGCATGCAAAATGGCGTTGTAGCAGATTGCACTATCTTAACCGTAGATACAGAAGAAGGCCTTGTAGAATGGACCCGTCCTGCTTTAGGTGGCAATATCTTGGCGGAAATAATTTCGCCAAATCATCGTCCACAAATGGGCTCTGTACGTCCTAATGTATTTAAAAAGCCGGACCGTATTGCGGATAGCTGGGGCCGTATTCAACTTGAACAATTTGACCTCAAGCCGGAAGATATTCGCACAAAACGGTTAGATTTTATTCCATTCAGCAAGTCTGGTTATAATATCCAAGAAGCGGATATCATCGTAGCTGGCGGTCGTGGTATGGGCTCAAAGGAAAACTTTGATAAACTATACGAACTTGCTGATGCTATCGGTGGCGTTGTAGGTGCTACACGTCCCCTTGTAGAAAAGGGCTGGATTGAATTGCCATACCAAGTAGGCCAAACAGGTAAAACTGTAAGCCCTAAACTATACTTGGCATTCGGTATCTCCGGTGCTATTCAACACGTGAGCGGTATCTCTGGGGCTGACACAATCGTGGCTATCAACAACGATCCAAATGCAGAAATCTTCCAACACGCTAACTATGGGATAGTGGGGGATTGCATGGAAGTGTTAAATGATATGTTGGCGCATCTGAAATAAAGCTGTAGTATTTGAGCTCTACTCATCTAACTAAATAAACCATAGGGATACCTATCCTCAGCCTTCATGGGTACGCGTAGCGCCCAAGGCGGCTTCGAATAGGTATCCCTATTTGTCTTACTGCTGCTGTAGAGCTCAAATATTAGTGTATTATAAACAAATGCTCCGACATATTATTTATACAAAGGGAAAGTCGTTTTCAGAACGGTAATCCTTTTTCATTTCTATGCGTTTTACCTTAAAATGCGTCAATATGTCATTTTGGGGAGTAGGAGAGTGTGGTACGCGTAGTAGCCTAGAGTCCATTACGTATTAAAGTGGTATAATTAGGGTATAGATTTAGTTCGGATTGATAAGGAGGTTTTTATGGCTGAACAGGAAAAGAAAATGTCTGTCGCACAGATGAGAGAAATATTGAAGGCCCAAGGCGTCAGAAATACATCCGTGATGCGTAAGGCGGAATTGCAGAAGCTCATGGCTGAGATGGGGCTTCTGGAAGATCAATCAGAAGTTTTGGAGAAAGACAAAGAGCAGCCGGCTGCATCAGTTGAGAAAGGGCCGGAACATGAGAGCGAGAATAAAAAGCCTTATGTTTTTCGGGGCAGAACATCCAGGGCGGAATACGCTGAGCGAACAGGACGAGCAGAGCGGACAGAACGCCCGGAACGGACAGGACGCACAGAAAGAACGGAGCGTTCGGAGCGGACAGAACGCACAGAAAGAACGGAGCGTCCGGAGCGGTCAGAACGCACAGAAAGAACAGAGCGCTCGGAACGACAGACATATACAAATGGCGGATTGTACAGTGGCAGAAGAAATACCTACGGTCAGCGCAGCGAGAACTACCAGCGGAATGAGAACAGTCAGCGCAGCGAGAACTACCAGCGGAATGAGAATGGTCAGCGTAACGAAAACGGCCAGCGCGGTGAGAATTATCAACGTAATGACAGCTATCAGCGGGGGGATAGTTGCCAACGGGTGGATGTTTACCAGAAAAATGAGTATATCCAGTCAAATGAGGAAAGTGAAATCCCAGGTTATGGTCAGTTAGACAGCGGCATGATGGCGAATGGTATTTTGGAAGTGATCCCGGAAGGGTTTGGATTTATCCGCTGTGAGAATTATATGCCCGGTAATAATGATGTGTACGTGTCACCGGCGCAGATTCGCAGATTTAACCTGAGAACCGGTGATATTATCTGTGGCAATATCAAGGTAAAGACAGAGAAAGAGAAGTTTTCAGCACTTTTATATATAAGAACAGTCAACGGCATGCCGCCGTATGAAGCCCAGAGACGCGGCAAGTTTGAAAATATGACACCTGTTTTTCCAGACAGCAGGATTAATCTTGAGACACCGAATGCGCCGGTTTCCATGCGGATTATGAATCTTGTTTCTCCGATTGGGCGGGGACAGCGAGGTATGATCGTATCACCGCCGAAGACCGGCAAGACAACACTTTTAAAGCAGGTGGCCAAGGCAATCCATACCAATTATCCGGATATGCAGATGATCATTCTTCTGATCGATGAACGTCCGGAGGAAGTGACGGATATCAAGGAGTATATTGAGGGCAATAATGTGGAAGTCATCTACTCTACATTTGATGAGACACCGGAACATCATAAACGTGTTTCAGAGATGGTATTGGAGCGTGCAAAACGTCTGGTTGAACATAAGAAAGATGTGGTGATCCTTTTGGACAGCATTACACGTCTGGCCAGGGCGTACAACCTGACAGTGCCGCCGAGCGGACGTACACTTTCAGGCGGTCTGGACCCGGCAGCACTTCATATGCCGAAGAAATTCTTTGGTGCTGCGCGAAATATGCGTGAGGGAGGCAGCCTCACAGTGCTTGCTACAGCTCTTGTAGAGACAGGCAGCAAGATGGATGATGTCGTTTTTGAAGAATTCAAGGGAACAGGCAATATGGAACTTGTTCTGGACAGAAAACTTTCCGAGAAGCGTATCTTCCCGGCTATCAACATACCGCGTTCAGGAACAAGACGAGAAGAATTGCTGCTGAGCAAGGAAGAACTTGAAGGCATGTATGTGATGAGAAAGGCCTTGGGCGGCATGAAGTCTGAAGAGGCGTTGGAGCAGATCCTGGATATGTTTATGCATACAAAAGATAATACAGAATTCGTCAACATGATCCGCCATACGAAAATGTGGTAAAAAATATTATGTGAAATACAAAAAAAAACGCTTGCATACTATAAAAAAGTATGATAAAATTTAAAAGCTGTTTTATAATGACAGAAATGGGCATGAACGCCCGATTTGAGATAACTCAAGTGATTATTCCTGGTTGGCAATCAGGAAAGAATATTAGTGAGGTGAATAAGATGAGAGAAGGAATCCATCCTAAGTATTATCAGGCAAAGGTAACATGCAACTGTGGTAACGAATTCGTAACAGGTTCCACAAAACCTGAAATCCACGTAGAAATCTGTTCTAAGTGTCATTCATTCTACACAGGCCAGCAGAAAGCTGCTTCTGCTCGCGGACGTATTGATAAGTTCAATCGTAAGTATGGCATCAAACAGGCATAATTAGACGATAGACGGGGCTGCCGCATCATTTCGACAGATCCTCTGCCATCCGGATTGTCCATATCATGGAGACCGGCGCAGAGATCAGCAGATGCGACAGCCCTGTTTTTTCATTACGGAGAATAGACATTTTCCGTTGCGGCGGGTGAATCACAGATTGTTTCATTCCGTCAGTAGGAGGAATATATGCGATATGCAACTATCGGCGGACAGGCAGTCATCGAAGGTGTCATGATGCGTAACGGCAATGATTATGCGGTGGCCGTCAGAAAGCCAGATCAGACGATAGAAGTCAAGAAGGATCAGTATATTGGCCTGAATGCCAGATGGCATATGAAGAAGATCCCGATTATCAGAGGTGTGCTGTCATTTATTGATTCTCTTGTGCTGGGTATGTCTACACTGACGTACTCGGCCAGTTTTTTTGAAGACGAAGAGGAAGCTGAGAAAGCGAAAGAAAAAGACAGCAAGTCGGATGCTGTTTTTATGGGACTGACAGTGGCATTATCGGTCGTGATCGCCGTTGCGCTGTTTATGCTGACGCCATTTTTTATTTCATCTTTGTTTGGTAAGGTGATTAAGAGTCCTATGGCATTGGCTGTGATTGAAGGTCTGATCCGAATTGCGATTTTCTTTATCTATATTGTAGCTATTTCACAGATGAAGGATATACAGAGAGTGTTTATGTATCATGGAGCGGAGCATAAAACCATTAACTGTATTGAGCATGGCGTTGAACTGACCCCGGAGAATGCTGCGAAGTATTCAAGACTGCATAAACGATGCGGAACAAGTTTTCTGCTGATCGTTATGGTGGTCAGTATCATCTGTTTTATGTTTATCCGTGTGGATAACATGGCGTTGAAGATTGTGCTCCGCGTTATTCTTGTTCCGGTGATCGCAGGCGTTTCCTTTGAAATCATTCAGTGGGCTGGCAGAAGTGAATCCTGCCTAGTGAATATTGTGAGTAAACCAGGACTGATGCTGCAGAAGCTGACAACCCGTGAACCGGATCTGGAGATGCTGGAAGTTGCTATTGCTTCTATTGAGGCGATTTATGACTGGAGGCAGTTTCAGGCAGAGAACAGGGCAGCTGCTGATGGGAACAGTCAGAAAACGGACAGGAGCAATGCAGGAGTGAGTCAGCCATGATGCAGTGGAGTTATGATACCCTTTTGAAGTGGGGAACCGATGAACTGACAGTACACAGTGTGGATAATGCATCCGTGGATGCATGGTATCTGCTGGAACATATTTATGGTATCAGCCGTGTGGATTTTCTCATAAGAAGAAATGATCCTTTTGATGAAGCACAGATGAAGCAAAGTGAAAAAGAGGCAAAAACATTGGAAAATATTCTGGTGACAAAGGATCTGCAGTGGGATTATATGGATATCAAGAAAATGATAGAGAAAAGACAGAATGGACAGGGGTAGAAATGTTATGACAACAGTGGAAGCAATCAATGCATGTATTCCATTAAATAATCCGGAGTTGACGGGGCAGTTGGGAAGCTTATCGGAGATTGTACATTATAAAAAAGGTGATTGTATTTACGATATTGGTGATATTCAAAAGAATGTTTATGTTCTTATTGAAGGGATGCTCCGATGTTATTTTATTGATGAATCACAGACAGAAATGACAGATTCTTTCATAACAGAGAAGGGAATGGTCGCGAATTCTGTAGAAATTTTTGTTGGAAAAGAAACGCCGTCGGTTGTCGGTGTAGAAGTGCTGAATGAAACCACTGTTTTGGAGATACCGGTGCAGGCAGTTTTTGACCTTATGCAGCAATATCCGAGAATGGCCAAGCTCTATGTCAGATGTCTGCATCAGGCGCTGGAATTTCAGAATGAGATCAATATCAAGCGGCTTTATTTGCCGGGCAATAAGCGTTATGAATGGTTCTGCAAAAAGTGGCCGGAAGTCGATCAGATCGCAAGTAATCAGCAGATTGCTTCTTTTCTTGGTATTCGCTCAGAATCTCTCAGCAGACTGCGGCATCAAAAAAGGAAGCATCAGTGAGAGATAATCTATATTGTTTTCGAAACAGCGATATTGATTGCGCATGGATGCCGATTTTTGTCGAAATCTTTGGGGTGCCTGTTCGACGGCTTTCGACACCCATTCTGGTATTTTTATGTTATAGTTTGTAATGCTTACATGTGAGTTGCAGGATAACATTGAGAATGGAAGATGAGGTGGAGAAAATGAGGAAGGAAATCGTCGAATTAGAACAGTTGTTAGAGATTCAGAGATTGCAGAACATGGCATGGTGGGAGACATCAGATCAGTATCAGGAAGAACTGGAAGCATCAGAAGAGGTACGTGAAGAATATGAAGAGATGCTGAAAGAGCTGTCACCGGAATTGTGCGCAATTCTTGACCGGATTGAAGAAGAGTGGTATCTGATGAAGGAGGCTGAACTTCAGGCAACCTATATGCAGGGTATATCGGATGGTATGGATATGCAGAAAGAGAAGTTGAGAAGGGTTTGCTGAGTGATCCTTACTGTCTGGGACAGTTACCGTAATTTTAAATAATGGACAAAAGAAACCGATTTAATGCAAAAATCACTGGTAATATTCACGAAAAATGCTGAAATTGCAGGATTATATTAATTAACTTGCAAAAAAATGCAAAAGATTGTTGATTCATTCATCGCTTAGCGTTATAATAAGAGCGCAATTTGTATTATGAATAAAAGGGTATACATAGAGCGCAGTCTGCACTCTGTGATCAGAAGGGAATGTCAACAATGATGAGTAAGGCGTATGCATCAATGAGCAGAGAAGAACTGCTCTCTTTGAAGGAAGAACTTGATAAGGAATTTCAGGGATACAAGGAGAAAGGGCTGAAGCTGGATATGTCCAGAGGCAAGCCTTCTATCGCACAGCTGAATCTTTCCATGGGAATGATGGATGTTTTTCACAGTGAGTCTGATCTGAAATGTGAAGATGGCACAGACTGCCGTAATTATGGTGTACTGGATGGTATTCCGGAAGCAAAGAGACTGTTGGCCTCTATTGCTGAAGTGAATCCGAATAACATTATGATTTTTGGTAACTCCAGTCTGAATGTGATGTATGATACAGTAGCGAGAGCTTATATGTTCGGCCTTCTTGGACATACACCATGGTGCAAGCTTGACAAGGTGAAATTCCTTTGTCCGGCACCGGGCTATGATCGTCATTTCAAGATTACAGAGACTTTTGGTTTTGAGCTGATCACAATCCCGATGCATGAGGATGGACCGGATATGGACATGGTAGAAGAATATGTCAATAATGATCCGGCAGTCAAGGGAATCTGGTGTGTACCGAAGTATTCCAACCCACAGGGGTATTCCTATTCTGATGAAGTTGTCAGACGTTTTGCGGCATTGACACCGGCAGCAGAAGATTTCAGAATTTTCTGGGATAATGCTTACAGTGTCCATCATCTGTATGAAGATAAGAGGGATGAAATCCTGGAGATCCTTGAAGAATGTGCTAAGGCCGGTCATCCGGATATGGTTTTCAAGTTTACATCAACGTCTAAGATCAGTTTCCCTGGTTCCGGCGTTGCAGCTATTGCGACATCCGATGCCAACATGGCAGATATCCGCAAATACATGGTTGTTCAGACAATCGGTCACGACAAGCTGAATCAGCTGAGACATGTTCGTTTCTTCAGAGATCGATATGGTGTGGAAGCACAGATGCGTCGTCATGCCGATATTCTGAGACCGAAGTTTGAAATGGTTGAGCAGACACTGGAGGATGAACTTGGCGGTCTTGAAATCGGTACATGGACAAAGCCTCTCGGTGGATATTTCATTTCCTTTGATGCTTTGGAGGGCTGTGCAAAAGCGATTGTTGCCAAGGCAAAAGAGGCAGGCGTTGTGATGACAGGTGCAGGTGCTACATTCCCATACGGAAAGGATCCTAAGGACAGCAATATCCGTATTGCACCATCTTATCCGACAGTTGAAGAACTGGCTGTTGCGGCCAAGCTTTTTGCACTTTGTGTCAAGCTTGTCAGTGTTGAGAAGATTCTTGAGAGCAAATAGATGCGCTTTAAATGGATGTAGATTGATAAAAAGATAAAAGAAATTAAGAATAAGCCGTTTACTGCCAATGATGAAAATTCTGTTTAGATATAGAATATGTCATCACCGGGGCAGCAGGCGGCTTATTTTGTTGCGAAAAATATTGGATTCTGCTATAATAACTCTACTATACTTGTATGAAATGAGTGACAATAAATGGTACAGAATCTAAAACCGGTGGTTGAACTGAATAGTGAGGATTGGACAGAACTATTGAAGAAGTACAAACTGCAGACTGTGATGTCATCGATTCATGTACAGATGGTCTGGTACAGAATGCAGCGAGCACTGGAACCGGAGATTTGGTATGAGGTACATGGAAAGGAAGTTCTTGCGGCAGCGACGCTTGGAGAAGGCATTGATCAGCTTTTGGAAAAATGGTCTGACAAGGGACAGATTCTTGACAGTTATGCCGCAGATTGTCTGGCAATGGAGGCTCTTCAATGTTTATATGGATTGTTGGAAGATGAATTGGTGAAGAAGAATGTCTATATTGAAAAATATCAGTTTCCTGATCCGGATGAAGGAGGAGATGGAAGTATGGCAGATATTTTGAAGCAGATTCAATGCAGTGAAGCCATCCGGCTGACGCGTGACGGCGTGCTGAGACCGATGAAATCGGTTGTGTTTATCGGTATTCTGACAACAGATAAAGACAAGCGCTGCAGCACGATCTGCAGGGATTGCGGGCGTGAGGACTGTCCGAACCGTTATTCATTACATATGGGAAATTACAGAGAACCGGGGGGATTAAGATACAGTTATGGATATCAGAGAATATTTGGCAAATAACAGATTGATTACGGACGGCGCCATGGGAACCTGGTACGACCGTTTGACAGGATACAAAGGAAAGTTAGCAGAGCGTGCAAATTTGGATGATCTGCAGCAGATCAGAGACATTCACCGTGCGTATATAGAGGCCGGGGCACGGTTGATTCGTACCAATACATTTGCGGTGAACAGTATGTTTTTTTCGGCAGATGAGATTGAGGCAGTGTTAAAAGCAGCTTGGGAGAATGCGTGTCAGGCTGTATCAGACAGCGGCAGAGATGTATGGATTGCTGCGGATATGGGGCCTATTGATGAGAATGAGACGAAATCTGCTGCGGATGTTGAGAATGAATACATCCATCTGGCGGATTGTTTTTTGGGGTTGGGAGCAAAGATTTTTGTATTTGAAACTTTATCCGAGTTCCGCAGTGTGAAAAAGGCAATTGCTTATATTAAAGCGGAGTGTCCGGATGCATTCATTGTGACGCAGTTCAGTTTTAACAGGAATGGCTATACCCGATCAGGTTTGAGTGTGCGGGCACTTCTGTTAGAAGCAGCAGCGATGAAGGAACTGGATGCAGTTGGTTTTAATTGCGGGGTGGGCCCTCTTCATTTGTATGAACTTCTGAAGAATCAGAGTTTTCCTGAGGGCAAGTACATGACAGTGCTGCCGAATGCCGGTTATCCGACGGAACTCAGGGGAAGAACATTTTATTCTGAAAATGTGCCTTATTATGTAGACATGATGGGAAGAATCGCAGCCCTTGGTTTTGATATCATCGGCGGCTGCTGCGGTACAACACCGGAGCATATCAGGGGATTGCATGATCTGCTGGTGAATGATGTGAGACCGCCCAAAAAGCTGATGCCTGCTGTATATAGTGCAGATGGAAAGGAAAATTGTGCGGAAGAAGCCGTTGAGGAGAAAACAGATTTTATACAGAAACTTGAACGCGGGGAGAAGGTTTTCGTGGTAGAACTGGATCCGCCTTTTGATGTCAATGATACAAAACTCATGGAAGGGGCAGCTTTACTTCGGGATATTAATGTAGATATGATCACGCTGGCCGATTCTCCGCTGGCCAGACCAAGAGCCGATTCGATTGCTTCCGCCATCAAGATGCGTTATACAAGACAGATGGAGGCAATGCCACATATCTGCTGCCGTGACAAGAACATGATTGCCCATCGGTCCCAGCTTCTGGGAATGCAGATGAACGGGCTGCGGCATGCACTGATCGTAACAGGGGATCCGATTGCCAGAGGTGACCGGGAGAGTATTAAAAGCGTTTTTAATTTCAATTCCATCAAGCTGATGAAGTATATACAGACGATGAATCAGGAAGTATTTGGCAGCCGCCCAATTTATTATGGCGGTGCCCTGAACCATAATAATGGTTCCATAGACAATATAGCAGCCAGAATGTGTCAGAAGATGGAAGCCGGTGCACAATGGTTTCTGACACAACCGGTTTACGGACAGGAAGATATTGACAGGTTGAAGGAACTGAAGGAAAAGTCCGGCGGCAGGATTATAGCAGGTATTATGCCTTTGGTCAGTAGGAAGAATGCGCTTTTTATCAAGAATGAGATGCCGGGAATTCATGTGCCGGATCAAGTGCTGGAGCGGTATGAGGCCGGTATGAGCCGTGAGGCTTATGAAGATGTGGCGGAAGCCATCAGTGTGGATTTGATGAAACGTCTGGAAGATGTGTGCGACGGTTATTATATGATGACACCTTTTAACCGGGCAGCATTGATCAAACGGATTATTTTACAGGCGAAGAAGGAGTTAAGATAGATGACAAGAGAAGAATTTCAGCGATTATGCAGAGAAAGAATCGTTTTTCTGGATGGTGCCACCGGAACCAATCTTCAGAAGGCAGGCATGCCTACGGGTGTGTGTCCGGAGGCCTGGATTCTGGAACATCCGGATACAATGATGCAGCTGCAGAAAGCTTATTTTGAGGCAGGCAGTGATATCGTGTTGGCTCCGACTTTTACAGCCAACAGAATCAAACTGGATGAGTACGGGCTGGTAGATAAGATTGAAGAGATGAATCATCAGCTTGTAGCCATTTCAAAGGCGGCAGCCGGGGATAGAGGTTTGGTGGCCGGGGATATGACTATGACCGGGCGTCAGCTGGCACCTATGGGTGATATGGGATTTGAAGAACTGATTGATATTTACAAAGAACAGGCCGGTTATCTGGTGGATGCGGGAGTTGATCTTTTTGTTGTTGAGACAATGATGAGTCTGAATGAGTGCCGTGCGGCGCTGATTGCCATTCGCGAAGTAACAGACCTGCCGGTGTGTGTGACGCTTTCTTTTAATGAAGACGGAAGAACACTTTTTGGAACAGACGCTTGTACAGCCATGGTAGTTTTGCAGTCTTTGGGGGCTGATGCGGTGGGCATCAATTGTTCAACCGGTCCGGAACAGATGGCAGAACTTGTCCGTGAGATGAAGGCATACGCCAATATTCCGATTATTGCCAAACCAAATGACGGCATGCCGGAAGTGATTGACGGTGAGACTGTTTATCGTATGACACCGGAAGAATTTGCTGCGGAGGCCAGATTGCTTCTGGAGGCAGGGGCCGGCATTGTGGGCGGATGCTGCGGTACAACACCGGAGCATATCCGGGCATTTAAGGAGGCAGCCAAGGCATATCCTGTACCGGAAGTCAGCCAAACATACAAACGTGTACTGGCTTCGGAACGTCAGACACTGGAAATCGGACTGGATGCCGGTTTTAAGATTGTGGGTGAGCGTATCAATCCAACCGGCAAGAAGAAACTGCAGGCAGCCCTTCGGGAAGGCCAGATGGATATGGTCATGGATATGGCGTTGGCTCAGGAAGAGAAAGGTGCATCGATTTTGGATGTCAATATGGGTATGAATGGTATCGATGAGAAAGCCATGATGCTGAAGTCCATTGAGATTGTTACCCAAGCAGTGAATCTGCCGCTTTGCATTGATTCAAGTCATGTAGATATTATTGAGGCGGCACTGCGTGTTTATCCGGGGCGTGCGTTGATTAATTCTATTTCCCTTGAGAAGGAAAAGTTTGAACATTTGCTTCCGATTGCGAGAAAATACGGTGCTATGTTTATTTTGTTGCCGTTGTCGGATGAGGGGCTGCCGAAGAATATAGATGAAAAGATTCAGATTATTCATACAATTATGGATCGTGCATTGGAGTTGGGCTTCCATAAAGAGGACATTGTGGTGGATGGCCTGGTGGCAACCATTGGTGCCAACAAAAATGCAGCCATTGAAACACTGGATACGATTTCTTATTGTCATGATCAGCTTGAATTGGCAACCATCTGCGGTTTGTCTAATATTTCCTTTGGCCTGCCGGAACGCTCCTATGTTAATACAGCCTTTTTGACCATGGCTATTAGCAGAGGCCTTACCATGGCCATTGCAAATCCGTCCCAGGACCTTTTGATGCACGCTGCGTTTGCATCTGATCTGTTGATGAATCATCCTGGTGCAGATATCCGATATATCAACCGCATGAACGCAGTCAAAGAACAGCAGAGCGGAGAAAGCACGGCAGCAGCAGTGGTTCTGACTCCGGGAGAGAAAATCTTTGAGGCTGTGATGAAGGGGAGCCAGGGCAGTATTATTAACCTTGTAAAAGAAGGTCTGGATGCCGGTATTATGCCGGATGATATGATCCAAAAACATTTGATCACCGCTATCCAGAAGGTAGGCGTTCTGTTTGAGGAGAAGAAATATTACCTGCCCCAGCTGATTGCCAGTGCGGAAACCATGGAGAAGGCGATTAATTATCTGGAGCCAATGCTGATCAAGGATGATGAGGAGGAAAAAGCCACCATCATTATGGCGACGGTGGAAGGAGATATTCATGACATCGGCAAAAATCTTGTGGTGCTGATGCTGAAGAACTATGGTTACAGAGTGATTGATCTCGGCAAAGATGTATCGGCAGAATGCATTATTGAGACGGCTGTTAAAGAACATGCAGCCATCATCGGCCTTTCTGCTCTGATGACAACGACGATGATGAGAATGCGTGATGTGGTAGAACTTGCACAGGCAAAGCATTGCAGCAGCAAGATCATTATTGGCGGTGCCGTTACAACTCAGAGCTTTGCAGATGAGATTGGTGCCGATGGATATTCGCGGGATGCTGCGGAAGCCGTACATCTTGTAGAACGATTATTGAATAAATAGGCTTTTGGCCTCAGATGAGTCATTTTGACAGGAAGCGGTTGAGAGCTGCTGTTTGGAAAGGAAAAGGAAATGTTCAATATCATAGAAATCCATGATTTTTCAGCGCCGGAGCTGGATATTTATGCCCGTTGGACGGAGAATCAGTTGTTGAACCGCAAAGATCCGGACAATGCCATGTTTATTGCTGAAAGTCCGAAGGTGATTCAGACCGCTTTGGATGCAGGATATGAGCCGATATCCTGTCTTGTTGAGAAGAAACATGTGGAGGGACAGGCTGCTCCCATATTGGCTCAGTGCGGGGATATTCCGGTGTATACAGCTGAATTTGATGTGCTGACCCAGCTGACAGGGTTTGGGTTGACGAGAGGTATGCTCTGTGTCATGCGAAGAAAAGGTTTGCCGTCAGTGGAAGATGTCTGCAAAAATGCCCGAAGAATTGCGATTCTGGAGGATGTTATGAATCCGACGAATGTGGGAGCAATTTTCCGCTCAGCAGCGGCTCTGGGAATGGATGGCATTCTTCTGACATCAGCTTCAAGCAATCCTCTCTATCGTCGGGCCATCCGTGTGAGTATGGGAACCGTTTTTCAGATTCCCTGGACGTTTATGGATAGTCAGATGTCATGGCCGGAGCCGGCTGTGGGACGGCTGCATGAAATGGGATTCAAAATAGCTGCCATGGCCCTTGATGATAACTCCGTCAGCATCGATGATCCACAGCTTGTTCATGAAGAAAAACTGGCCATTGTTCTTGGTACAGAGGGAGACGGGCTGGCAGCCAATACTATAGCAGACTGTGATTACACCGTTAAAATTCCGATGTATCACGGTGTGGATTCTTTGAACGTGGCAGCTGCAAGTGCTGTAGCGTTTTGGGAAATGCGGAGAAGATAAGAGAACCTTTATTAGCGTTAAAATACTATATAACTTATAGACGAATAATATAAATAAAAATACGCATACTGATACAGATTATTTATAGACAGCGGCGTCTTTAGAAAATATATGAAAAAGTTGTAAAATTCATTGATTCATAAGCAGGTGCTTTCAACGCGGCCGGTCCTTAAACGGTGTTTTGTACCGTTTTGGTACCGCTGCCAGCGTTGTGCAGCGAGAGCGTGCCTGCTTAGAATCAATGAATTTTACAACTTGCATAAGGCTTAGAAGACGCCGCGGCTAAAAGGAGGCTGTATCATGATGCGTATTTTTTGTCCGATTTTAGATGTAAAGGCAAGAGAAATTCTGGATTCCAGAGGAAATCCTACGGTGGAGGCGGAGGTTATCTGTGAAGCAGGCATTGCGGGGCGTGCTTCTGTGCCTTCCGGTGCTTCTACAGGAAAGTTTGAAGCCCTGGAGCTGCGGGACCGGGATGAGAAGGATCGCTATGATGGAAAAGGTGTGAATAAAGCAGTTGCCAATGTGAATGTGGATATCAAAGATATTGTCGCAGGCCATTCTGTCACGGAGCAGATGCATCTGGATCGTATGATGATTGCCTATGACGGCACAGAGAATAAATCGAGACTGGGAGCTAACGCGATGCTCAGTGTTTCCATGGCATCGGCAAGAGCCGGCGCAGAGATGTCGGGGCTGCCGTTATTCCAGTATTTGGGAGGAACCTATGCCCATATATTGCCGGTACCGATGATGAACATCATCAATGGCGGTGCACATACAACCTCAGCGCTGGATTTTCAGGAATTTATGATTATGCCTGTGGGAGCATGCTGCTTCAGGGAAGCTTTACGAATGGGAACAGAAGTGTATCATGTTTTACGGAAACTACTGTTGGATGATGGCCATGTGACAGCTGTTGGGGATGAGGGCGGATTTGCACCGAATTTGAAAAATGCAGAGGAAGCGTTGGATTATCTGATGTGGGCTGTTGAAAGGGCCGGCTATCAACCGGGAGAAGATGTGACATTTGCGATGGATGCTGCCGCCAGTGAACTCTATAACGACGAGACAGGCAAATATATTTTCGAGGGGGAAGGCCGCCTGAAAGGCAGTCCCGTTGTGCGTTCAGCAGATGAAATGATTGCGTATTATAAAAAACTGACGGAGAAGTATCCGCTGCGTTCTATTGAGGATGGACTGGATGAGGAAGACTGGGAAGGATGGGTGCATATGACCAGGGAACTGGGAAATCGAGTTCAGTTAGTGGGTGATGACCTGTTTGTAACGAATAGTGCCAGACTGCAGAGGGGGATACAGATGGGGGCAGCCAATGCCATTCTTATCAAAGTCAATCAGATCGGCACCGTATCAGAAGCGATGAAAGCAATTGAGACAGCAAAAAGGGCTGGTTATAAAGTGATTGTTTCTCATCGTTCCGGAGAAACGGAGGATAGTTTCATTGCAGATCTGTCAGTGGGTGTCAATGCCGGCCAGATCAAAACCGGTGCACCATGCCGAAGCGACAGAGTAGTGAAATACAATCAGCTGTTGAGGATAGAAGATATGCTGGGCGCCAGTGCGGCGTATGGTGTGTAAGTCCGTG
>OGHR01001180.1_pt1 | contig 14078 bp, 9 predicted proteins | sample 1571621 | NCBI WGS metagenome assembly OGHR01 (sample SAMEA2582038, study PRJEB24529) | metagenome | biome: Human gut stool | place: China | collected 2011
CCAATCTCCTCCATCTCTTCAACATCCCCGATCCGGTAAACATCAAAATGATAAAATGGCATCCGTCCCTCATCATATGTCTGCACAATAGTAAATGTCGGACTGCTGACCGGTTCTGTAATGCCCAGTCCGGCCGCAAAGCCCTGGGTGAAAACAGTCTTGCCGACACCAAGATCACCTAACAGACAGAGTACATCCCCCGCCTTGGCCTCCCTGCCCATCTGTTCACCTATTTTATATGTTTCTTCCGCACTAAATGTTTCTATTTTCATACGCTGACTCTCTTATTATTATTTTAATTTGAGTTTTCCTGTATCAATATGCTGTTTTAAACATGCTGCTACACGTGCATACTGTTCGCCCAACTGATTTTTTGGCCAGATATAAGCCCGGGCTGCTGTCATATAGACCAGCAGTTCACGGCCATTATCCTTGACTCTGATGATCTGATTCCAATCAACATCTGCCTGTTCTTCACCGAGACATACAGAAAGATGTTCATCGGATAAAATATATTCCAGTCCGCCGCCCAGAGATTTGTTCCGCTGAATCTGTGCCTTTGCCTTTGTCAAAAGCATCAGCGGATTGATGACCGTAAACAGCAGTGCAATAATAAAGTAGAGCATCTTGGCCGTCGCATCCGTCACATTCCATCGGGTGATCAGCAGCACAAGCGAACCCATACTGAGCACCAGCCCTATGATACCTGCAGGCTTGCTGTAATAATGATACATCATAAAATAGTACAAATCATTTACTTTTAATGTAATTTTAAATTTAATCTCGTCCATTTTGCCTCCTTGTATCTAATCTATAATAGTACCATCAATCAAGAATCATTGTCAACTGAATACGTTTTTTTGCAAGGTCCACAGACATAACTTTGACTTCCACCACGTCACCGACGCTGACCATTTCCATCGGGTGGCGGACAAATTTCTTGTTTGTCAGCTGTGAAATATGCACCAGACCATCCTGATGAACGCCGATATCCACAAACACCCCAAAGTCAATCACGTTTCTGACGGTTCCTTTTAAAATCATCCCCGGCTTCAGGTCTTTCATTTCCAGGACATCTGTACGGAGTACCGGCTTCGGCATATCTTCTCGAGGATCCCTTCCCGGTCTTCTCAGTTCATGAACAATATCATGCAGGGTGATTTCTCCGATGGATAATTTTGTAGCCATCTTCTCATAATCTTCAATTCGAATTGGAAGGCTGCCTTCACGCAGCTTATCCGGTTCCACGCCCAATTCAGACAGTAATTTCTCGACTGCCTCATAGGATTCCGGGTGAACGCCCGTATTATCAAGGGGCTGACTGCCATCGCTGATACGAAGGAAACCTGCACACTGCTCATAGGCTTTCGGTCCCAGTTTTGGCACCTTTAAAAGTTGTTTTCTGTTGTCAAAACGTCCGTTTTCTTCACGATATGCCACGATATTCTTTGCCACAGTCTTGCTGATGCCGGAAATATACTCAAGAAGAGACGCAGAGGCCGTATTCAGATCCACCCCGACTTTATTGACACAGTCTTCAACGGTACCGGATAAAACTTCGGACAGTTTCTTCTGATTCATATCATGCTGATACTGACCGACACCAATGGCCTTCGGATCAATCTTAACCAGTTCAGCCAGAGGATCCTGAAGTCTTCTGGCAATAGATGCCGCACTTCGCTGACCAACATCAAAATTAGGGAATTCTTCTGTCGCCAATTTGCTGGCTGAATAAACACTGGCGCCTGCCTCGCTGACGATCACATAAGCCACTTTCTCAGGTATTTCCTTCAGAAAATCTACTATGACCTGTTCTGATTCTCTTGACGCCGTCCCGTTTCCAAGGGAAATCAGCGTAATACCATATTTCCTGACAAGTTTTCGAAGAACTTCCTTCGCCTGATCAATTTTCTTCTGCGGCTCTGTCGGATAAATAACAACCGTATCCAACACCTTGCCTGTCGGGTCCACAACTGCCAGCTTACATCCTGTTCTGAAAGCCGGATCCCAGCCAAGAACTGTCTGCCCTTTGATTGGCGGCTGCATCAGCAGCTGCTGCAGATTCTTGCCAAAAACAGTCATAGCGCCTTCTTCTGCTTTTTCGGTCAGGGCATTCCTTACTTCACGTTCCACCGCTGGTGCGATCAGACGGCGATAACTATCCTCTGCTGCCGCTTCCAGCATTTCTGTTGTATAAGGATTCTTCTGATGAACAACCTGTCTTTTCAGCCAGCCAATCAGCTTCTCTTCCGGCACTTCAATCGTTACACTGACCATCTTCTCTTTCTCTGCACGGTTGATCGCCAGCACTCTGTGTCCCGCAATTTTGGATACCGGTTCAGCAAAATGATAATACATTTCATAGACAGATTTTTCTTTGTCATCCTTTGCTTCAGATACAAGACGTCCCTCTTTTTCAAACTGCTGTCGGATCCACATACGATAAGCCGCTGTATCCGCGATACTCTCTGCCAAAATATCCGAAGCGCCCTCTAAAGCTTCCTTGACATCTGCCACACCTTTTTCCTCTGACACATAGTCGGCAGCTTCTTCTTCAACCGGATGTCCGAGATTCTGTGCCATCACCGCTGCGGCCAGCTTTTCAAGGCCTTTTTCCTTAGCAATCATGGCTCTTGTGCGGCGCTTTGGACGATATGGACGGTATAAATCATCCACAACCACCTGTGTCTGAGCTTCCTCGATCTGTTTCAGCAAAGCGTCTGTCATCTTCCCCTGATCACGGATAGTCGCAATGACCTGCTGCTTCTTATCTTCAAGATTTCTCAGATAGATCAGCCGTTCATAAAGCTTTCTCAGCACTTCATCGTTTAATGCCCCTGTCTTTTCCTTTCGGTAGCGGGCAATAAAAGGAATGGTATTATCCTCATCAATTAACTGTACTGCAGCTGTCACCTGCCATTTTTCAACACCCAGTTCACTGCTCAGTTTTGCTTCAATATCTATCATACTTTTCTCCTTTATTCATTGAATACAACGGGGCTGCAGCAAAATTATCCTATTCTTGCCGCAGCCCCGATCACTTTTATTCTATATATGCTAGTACATCGTTTTCGAAATAACTACACCATTCACTTGCCTGCGAATCCGAGTGTGCAGGTAGAAAAGCCTCGGCGTAGCCCGCTACGCCTGCGTTTTTTACCTGCACACTCGAATCCGCATCCTGCGCGATTGGTGTAGTTATTTACGAAACGATGTACTAGTTCATGAAAATACGAACGATAAAGCCGTCAAGCTGTGATTTCTTCTCTTCAAAATCGCCCACTGTCATTGGTTCTGTTACAAAGCCATACTCACCATCCACACCTTCGGCATGGCAGATGGCAATGTTCCCAAATAAGGCTCTAGCTTTATCTTCTGTGCCATTCTTCGCACGAACAAAAAATCTGCTCTTGTACAATGTATATTCAACCAGATGCAGTTTCTGTGGCTGCCAGATCGTCATGATATGGGTTCCCATATGCTTGACTTCATCCACCACATCAGAAACAACTGCGCTTGCTGTCGGCAGCTTGCCTGCACCCTTGCCATAGAACATAACATCTCCCAGGGCATTGCCCTTTACAAGGATTGCATTAAATACATCATTCACACTATAAAGCGGATGATCATGGGCGATCATCATCGGTGCTACAAGTGCAAACAGACCGTCTTCCTCTCTGCGGCTTGTACCAAGCAGCTTAATGCCCATGTTCATAGCCTTGGCATACTTAAAATCTGTCTCCGTAATATGCGTAATGCCTTCTGTATGGATATCCTCATAATCCACCTGCATACCATAAGCAAGAGAAGTTAATATTGCAATCTTGCGGCAGGCATCATAACCTTCCACGTCTGCTTCCGGATGTCGTTCTGCATAGCCCTTGTCCTGCGCTTCCTTCAGTACAGCATCATAATCTGCACCTGACGTATCCATCTTGGTCAGCATATAATTCGTCGTGCCATTCAGAATACCTGTAATCTCATCAATCTCATCTGCTGTCAAAGACTGATTCAAAGGACGGATGATCGGAATACCGCCGCCGACACTGGCCTCAAAAAGGAAGTTAACATTCTTCTCATCAGCAAGTGCCAATAATTCTGCGCCATGCTTCGCTACCAGTTCCTTGTTGGAAGTTGATACACTCTTTCCTGCCTGTAAAGCCTTTTTGACAAAAGTGTAGGCTGGTTCAACGCCCCCCATGACTTCGACAACAATCTTGATCTCCGGATCATCCAGGATCACCTGATAATCATGTACAATCTTCTCCTGGATCGGATCTCCCGGAAAATCTCTCAGATCCAAAACATATTTCACATCAATGGCTTCACCTGCACGCTTTGTAATTGTCTCACGGTTCGTTGTCAGAACCTCTACAACACCTGAACCGACTGTACCATATCCTAAAACAGCTATATTCACAATAATCTCCTCCTGCACTCAGACTTCGTGCTCTGTCTATTCTCTTCCGAGTATTTTTATGTCGTGAATGCCCTTCATTGCATTCAGTCTTTCCACAAGTGCAGAAAAATCTCCTGTTGTCGGCAAAACGTCGATGCTCAATGTCAATGACGCAACACCATTGATGGGGATTGCCTGATGAATCGTCAAAATATTGGCTCTGTAATCTGCGATCTTCCCCAATATCCCTGATAGTAGTCCCGGCTCATCATCCAGCTGTATGCTGAGCGTAATGGTCCGTCCATGAACATTCTCATGAAAAGGAATGATATCATCTTTGTACTTATAAAAAGAACTTCTGCTGATACCCGTGGCATCTGTTGCTTCCTGTACAGTCATCGCCTTCTCGGAATCGATCAGACGCTTTGCCTCCACAACCTTCAGTAAAACTTCAGGCAATGCCCGTTCCTTTACAATGTAATATTTGCCACTTTTATCCATAAATTCCACCTTTTGTTCGCATAGGAAATACACTTGTTTTTACTAGAACGATAGTAGCACAAATTATCCCCCATTGCAACTGTTTTATTGTTCCTGCGGCTGATTTTTTAAAAGATTGTTCCATTTCAGGTAGGCATTGATAAAAAGATCAATATCTCCATCCATGACCGCATCTACGTTGCTGCTCTCAGCACCTGTACGATGGTCCTTGACCAGCTTATATGGCTGCATCACATATGAACGGATCTGGCTGCCCCAGGCATTATCCTTAACCTCACCGCGGATACCTGAAAGCTTCTCCTGATTCTCCTGCTGTTTCAGCAAATACAGTTTGGCTTTCAGCATCTGCATGGCTTTATCCTTATTCATATGCTGGGATCTCTCATTCTGACATTGAACAACAATATTCGTCGGCAAATGCGTAATACGGATGGCCGATGACGTCTTGTTGATATGCTGGCCGCCGGCACCGCTGGAACGGTACGTATCAATTCGCAGATCATCCTCATTGATCTCAATATCAAGATCTTCCTCGATATCCGGCATAACATCGCAGGATGCGAAGGATGTCTGACGTTTACCTGCCGCATTAAATGGTGAAATACGGACAAGACGGTGAATTCCCTTCTCACTCTTCATATATCCATAGGCATTCTCTCCCGCAATTTCCACTGTTACAGACTTGATACCGGCCTCTTCACCATCCAGATAATCCAGCACGGTGGTTGTAAAGCCATGCTTCTCAGCCCATCTTGTATACATGCGGAACAACATGCTGACCCAGTCGCAGGCTTCTGTACCACCGGCTCCGGCATGCAGTGTGACGATGGCATTGTCTCCATCATACTCTTCCGAAAGCAGTGTTTTAATTCTGAGATGTTCAAAACGTTTCTCAAAATCTGCCATGGCTTCCTGTACTTCCGGAATCAGGGATGCATCATTCTCTTCATAGCCCATCTCAAGAAGTGTTTCCACATCTTCCCATGCTGTCTCCAATCGATGGTATTCTTCAACTGTGTCTTTTAAATTCTTTAATTCTTTCATGGAGTTATTGGCTTTGTCGGCATTGTCCCAAAAACCCGGTTCCTCCATCATACGCTCTAATTCTTCGATCCTTGACTTCTTGCCAGCCAGGTCAAAGTGAATCCCCCACTTCTTTTAATGGTACGGCATAGCCGTTCAGAGCGAATTTAATCTGATCGAATTCGACCACCAAAATCACCTCTTTCTATAATCAGAACCTGTTTGCAGGTTCTGGTGCGAAATCGTGTCTGCAAAGCAGGCACGATTCCAATTTATTACTGATTGCGTCCGCAACAGTTCTTATACTTAATCGGGCGTCCATCCGGATAGCACTTGCCGCATGGGCAAGGATCATTCGGCTGAACTTTCTTGTTCTTTCTCTGAACAGGTTTCTTTGGACCGGAATCATCCTTGTTCGTTCCTGTTACCTTCACTTCCTGTTTGCGCTCCACTTCAGGTTTCTTGCGGATGTGCAGCATGATCATCACGATATCCTTGGAAATCGCAGCAATCATCTCTTCAAACATCTCAATACCCGCATAACGGTATTCTACAACAGGGTCCTTCTGTGCATATGCCTGCAGAGAAATACTCTGACGCAACTGATCCATATCATCAATATGGCTCATCCACTTATTGTCAATGACTTTCAGCAGGAATACACGCTCTACTTCGCGGAATGTCTCCGCAGAGCCCGTCTCCTCTGTTATCTCCTGTTCCTTCTTTGCATACAGTTCCTTGACCTGTTCTGTCACTTCATCGATCAGACGTTCTGTCGTATAGCCTTTATAATCATCCTTGTTCATGGACAGTGGCTTAATCGGTGCGATTGGAAGCAATGTACGGTTCAGCAGCAGAAGATTCCACTCTGCCGGTGTCTGACCTTCATCAATAACATCATTGATCTCCGCTTTAACAACATCTCCGATCATACGGACAATCTCATCATGCATGCTCTCGCCCTTCAAGACACGGCGGCGCTCTTCATAGATCAATTCTCGCTGCTCATTGTTAACCTGGTCATATTCCAGCAGGTTCTTACGAATAGCAAAGTTGTTGGACTCGATCTTCTTCTGTGCCTTCTCAACAGCATTGGAAAGCATCTTGTGTTCAATTGCCATACCATCTTCGTGAGACAGTGCATTGAATACCTTCATCATCTTGTCAGAACCAAACAGACGCATCAGATCATCTTCAAGGGAAATGAAGAATCTTGTATCACCCGGATCTCCCTGTCGTCCGGCACGGCCTCGAAGCTGATTATCAATTCGTCTTGATTCATGACGCTCTGTACCGATAATCTTCAGACCGCCCAGTTCAGCCACACCATCCCCAAGCTTGATATCGGTACCACGACCGGCCATATTCGTGGCGATGGTCACCGCACCTCTTTCACCGGCATGTGCAACAATCTCCGCTTCCTTCTCATGGAACTTCGCATTCAGAACGGTATGCGGAATCCCCTCTTTTCTCAGACGGTTACTGATTTCTTCAGAGCCTTCGATGGTGATTGTACCAACCAGAACAGGCTGTCCCTTCTGATGGGTCTCAATAATCTCTTCAACAATGGCATTGATCTTCTCTCTGTGAGTACCAAATACCAGATCATCATGATCCACACGGATAACTTTCTTGTTTGGCGGGATCTCGATAACATCCAGACCATAGATCTCACGGAACTCTTCCTCTTCTGTCAAGGCAGTACCGGTCATGCCGGCTGTCTTGTTGTATTTATTAAAGAAGTTCTGCAGTGTGATCGTTGCCAGCGTGCGGCTCTCTCTCTTAACTTCTGCACCTTCTTTTGCTTCAATCGCCTGATGGAGACCATCTGAATAGCGACGGCCCGGCATAATACGACCTGTAAATTCATCGACGATCAGTACTTCGCCATCCTTAACCACATAGTTCTTATCACGGAACATCAGATAATTGGCGCGAAGAGCCAATGTCATAACATGCTGGATCTCAAGGTTATCAGCATCAGCCAGATTGTTCAGATGGAAATACTCCTCTACCTTCTTGACACCCTGTTCTGTCAAGACAACATGTTTCTCTTTCTCATTGACAATGAAATCACCGGTCTCTTCAACCTCTTCGCCCATCATGACTGTCATCTTGTTGATCTCGCCCTTACGCTCACCCTTTGTCATACGTTTGGCCAGATAATCACAGGTGTTGTAAAGTGCCGTTGACTTGCCGCTCTGACCTGAAATGATCAGCGGTGTTCTGGCTTCATCGATCAATACAGAGTCCACCTCATCGATGATCGCATAATTCAATTCACGCTGTACCAGCTGCTTCTCATAAACTGCCATATTGTCACGCAGATAATCAAAGCCAAGTTCATTGTTCGTCGCATAAGTAATATCGCACTGATAAGCCGCACGACGCTCGTCCGGATTCATACTGTTCAAAATGACGCCAACGCTCAATCCAAGGAAACGATGAACTTCACCCATCCACTCTGCATCTCGGTTGGCCAGGTAGTCATTGACTGTAACAATGTGAACCCCCTTGCCCTCAAGTGCATTCAAATAGGCCGGCAATGTAGATACCAATGTCTTACCTTCACCAGTCTTCATCTCAGCGATACGACCCTGATGCAGGATCACACCGCCGATCAGCTGAACTCTGTAATGGCGCATGCCAAGTACACGGGTTGCTGCCTCTCTGACAACTGCATAAGCTTCCACAAGGAGATCATCCAATGTCTCTCCTTCAGACAGGCGCTTCTTAAACTCATCTGTCTTCGCTCTCAGCTCTTCATCAGACAACTTCTCCATAGCAGGACCCATAGCTTCAATTTTATCAACGATTGGATATACTCTCTTCAGTTCTCTCTCACTGTGTGTACCCATAATCTTGCTGAAAATTCCCATATAGTTCTCTCCTAAAATCACTGAATTGTGCGCCCTCATATATACTGTGTTTCTTCCTGTCCGGCGCACCCGAAACGTGTCTATAACGAATTTATTCTAACACTATATACTGCCATTTGCAAATAAAAAAAGCGTAAAAACTTCCGCATCCCCGATAATAAACCACGTTTGGTTCCCGGATAGACACAAAAAAACCTCAAAAGGAGTTGTTCAATACAGGCACGTTCGCACTGCCAGCACCTGTAATTTGAACAACTCCTTTTGAGGCTTTTGTCAATTATATACTACCGCACACTATTTATTCCCCATAGTATGCTTATACTCAATATTCAACACGGATTTAGTTCTCCGGTTCGATCAGACCGTATGTGTTGCCTTTTCTCTTATAAACAACATTGACTTCATTGGTCTGTGCATTGCGGAATACAAAGAATGAATGTCCGAGCAGTTCCATCTCAACACACGCTTCTTCAGGATCCAATGGCTTAATCGCAAACTTCTTCGTTCTGACGATCTTCACTTCCTCATCACCATCTGTCTCCATCTCAAGATACGCCGGTTGGAAGTTCTTTCTGCTGTTCTGCTGGTTCGCAATTCTTGTCTTGTACTTTCTCAACTGACGGACGATAATCTCTTCCACCAGATCTATGGATACATACATATTATCACTGGACTGTTCTGCACGGATTGTATGTCCTTTCACAGGAACTGTTACTTCAATCTTCTGACGCTGCTTCTCAACGCTTAATGTAACAATAATCTCTGTCTCAGGTGTAAAGTACTTCTCAAGCTTGCCTAACTTGTCGTAAATGGCTTCCTTCAATCCTTCTGTAACTGTGATATTGCGGCCGCTGATGATATAACGCATATAACCATCTCCTTCATCTATATTCCACTGAAATGAATCAGGGTCTTTCTGTCTTACAACTTGTAAAACTATAGCATTATTATACCATATATACCGATTCTTTCAAGTCAATTCATTAAATTTTCAAAAAATAAATGTTTTTTTAGACTATTGGACGTATTTTATTTAGAATTTTTTGTGCCATTTTTATTATTATTTGTCAATACAAAAGTCAAGTATTTTCGCGTTTTTTTTCCTCAATTCGACACTTTTTACGTTTTATACAAAACATATATTTGCATAAGTGCTCAAGATATCCACCATTTTTTTATCCACAAACCTGTGGATAAAGTGGATAACTCTGTGTATAACTCAAAAATAGCGCCTTTTCAGTGTTTTTGCCTGTGGATAACCTGGTGATAACTTTTCACTTGTCCTCATCCTCTATCGGGCAACTTCGACATGTTTTGGCACAATTATTGTGCAATTCTCACAATTAGACATTTTTAAATTGTTTCACTCCCGAAACAATCAGAATTTCATCGAAAGTTTTCCATAAAACAATTGCTATTTTTCCATCTATTCACATAGCGTTATCCTTTGTCGAATGATTGTTGAAAAACCGATCAAAGGAAAAAAAAGAAAAACTGCATGCCCGCAGAATGCTCTGCAAACATACAGTTTTTCTTTCGTATATTGATTAGATAATACGTTTTGCACACATTGGTGTTCTGTAGTACAGATCGGAAATGATAATTCCCTTTGATGGTGTACTTGCATGAACAACCTTGCCATTACCGATATAAATAACAACATGGCCGACACCTTCGCTGTCACCATAGAATACAAGGTCACCAGGCTGAAGATCACTGATGGCTACAGATGTGCCAACAGTTGCCTGAATACTTGCACGTCTCGGAATGGAATAACCGAAATGCAGGTAAACCTGCTGTGTAAATCCTGAACAGTCAACACCATTTGTCAGGCTGTTGCCGCCATAGACATATGGATAACCGACATACTGTACAGCGAAGTCTGCAATCTGCTGTCCCAGTGAAGAGCTGGATGAAGTAGATGAAGCAGTTGTATTGCTTGTTACAGTTGGCTTGGTCGTCGTCAGATAATCACTCTTGATGTAACCTGTCTGACCGTTATAATCAACACGGCTCCAGCCGCTGCTTGTCTTGCCTGTTCGTGTAATGCTGCCGCCTGCTGCAAGTGTACCGATCTTATCCGCATCTGCTGATGCTTTGGCACGGATATTCACACCTGCTGTTGCATAAACAGTTTCTTTCGTTTCCTGCTTTTTCTCAGTTGTCTGCTGTGTACTGTCTGATGCTGCAGCCGGTTTCGTTGTTGTCAGATATTCGCTCTTGATGTAGCCTGTCTGACCATTGTAATCCACCTTGCTCCAACCGTTGTCGCCAACGCCTGTACGTGTAATGCTGTAGCTTCCTACCAGTACATCCAGTTTATCTGCATCTGTCGATGCTGCTGAACGGATAGATACGGAATACGTTGCCCATACCGTTTCATTCACATCTGTATAAGAAGCAGAGGATGCTTTATCCTGCTGAGTCTTCTCTGTCTCTGTGGCTTTTGTTTCTGCTGTTTCAGTTTCAGCAGCCTTTGTCTCTGTCTCTGCTGTTGTCTCTTTCTCAGTTTCAGCTTCTGTTTCAGACGTTTCAGTCTCAGTAGCCTTTGTCTCTGCTTCTGTCTCTGCAGTCTCAGATTCCTTCTTCGTCTGCTCTTCATCAACAGAAACAGCCTCTTCGTATTTCACATCCAGAACAACTGAATCTGCAGGAATGTAACCTGTGTTGTCACCAACCTTAACCTGTACCCACTGGCCATCGTCTGATGCTCCGAGCACTGTCAGCTCCTGATCCCACAAAACAGTTGTCACAATCTTGGCATCAGCTGAAGGTTCTTCGTACATATACATCTGCTCACTCTGTGACTTTGCAACCAGCTCAGAAACTTTATGTTCTTCTGCATAGGCTTCCGCATCTGTACCTGTGAGCAAATACTTTGCTTCCACATAGCCATCACAATCACCGGATGTAATATGTGCCCATCCGTCTTTGACTTCCTCAATCTCACAGCCCGAGCCGGAATAAAGCTTACCCACAACATCTGCATCGCCATTCGGTTCTGTATGGATCTTCAGATAATCATCAGCAACAGCGATGCCCTTCTTCGCATACGGAGAACGTTGATCCTGCTCAACAGTTGTAATGATCCTTGCTTCCAGATCCAGACCTCCTACATAAGTACTGTCGGTGCTGACAACAGATATACTCTGATCTGTATTGATCGTAATCGGTGCTGCCATCGCCGGCACTGTACATGCAGAAACAACAAGAGCTGTGGTAATACCTAACACAGCTCTCTTATATCTATGATTCACCATCGGTATACCCCTTTTCTATCTTTTACTTTGTTCCTATCCCATAATTATGTAAATGCAATTACAAGATATTAATAAACAATTGTAAGTTGTTACATTATTGTTACAAAAAGATTATACCAATGATACGCTTTTTTGTCAACCTATCCGTCTGATTTTTCCACCCTGAATCATGATCTTCTGCTGTTTCAGCAGTCGTCCCACAGCACGTTTGAAGGCTGCTTTACTAATTCCGAGCTCACGCTCAATAACTTCCTGACTGGCTTTTTCTGTAAAAGGCAATACACCGTCATAGCTGTCCAGCAGTCTGAGGATCTTCTCTCCGTCCTTGTCCATCTGCACACTGACTGTCTCTGACATCGTCAGTTCCATCTTGCCGTCTTCTCTGACTTTAACAACTCTGGCATGTACCCGATCTCCGACTTTCATACGGCCATGAACACCCTTGGATGGGATCATGCCATGATACGTGCCGTCTACGGAAACAAAAGCACCATAATGTTCATTGATCTGATAAACAATACCCTCAACGTAATCATTTTTCTGATAATCACTGTCTGTTCGCAGATATTCATAAACCTTCATCGTTGCACAGAGACGGCGGCTCTTATCTATATAAAGTGCCACCAGGCAGCTCTGACCGCTCTCCGGACGCCATGTCTGCTCTTTAAAAGGCAGAAAAAGATCCTTTTCCAATCCCCAGTCCAGAAATGCACCAATCTTGCCCACCTCTTTGACTTCCAGTATCGCTGTTTCTCCCAGTTTCAGCTTTGGCTCCAATGTTGTGGCCACCAGTCTGTCCTGAGAATCACGATAAATAAATACTTCAATCTCATCACCGATCTGGCTGCCTTCCGGCACATATTTGGACGGTAATAAGACAGCCTGCTCTTCGCCTTCACAGCCAAGATATACACCAAATGTTTTCACACGCTTGATTGTTAAAACCTGTTTCTTTCCTAATTCGATCATTTTTTCCTCCCCTATCTATCTTTTGAACTCAACAACCGCGTAGGCCTGACCTTCTGCATCTCCAAGCAGAATCTTGATGATTTGATCATCCTTATATATAAAAGGATACAACTGGTCATGCAATACTGCCGCTTTCTTATATTCTACACGTACCTGGCGAATATGAAAATCCTCCGGTACAAATTCCAATGCCGTTCTTATATACTGTGCATTATTCATGTGCTGATTCGTGTCAATAAACGCTTTTGGAACACTGATCGGTTCCAGCCTTTCCTTTTCTTCCCTGAAAGCAATCTTACGCGGTGCATACGACATGTCCGCTTTCTCTTCCATAGGATAATGTGCCGCAATCTCCGGTGTGATTCTTACAACGTGTCCGTTTTCCATATCCACAAGTATCCACTGCGAATTGGCAACAGCGAGACGTCTGCCGTTCTCGTCCTGAAGCATAAAGTTTCTGTAACCGAAAGCTGCATCGAATTTGTATGGCCATGTGCTGACACTGACTTTGCATCCCATCTCCGGATATGTGTCCACATCAATCTGCCATGAAGCCAGCAGCCAGGCCAGATGATGCTCATTCATGTAGGTAAGCCCCATGCCAAGCACTTCCGACTGGAAAACGCTGCAATCCTGAAAGTATTCGGCAATCTGAGCAATATCTGCAAAACCTTTCATGGAAATCTCACTATAAGTAACTCTTCGATCATGTGTATACATCCTCCGTCTCCTCTCTCTGCCTGTCGCAGGATAAAAAAACAGACATCTTGCCTCAGCAAGATGTCTGACCTAATAGCTGGGCTAGAAGGACTCGAACCTTCAAATGCAGGAGTCAGAATCCTGTGCCTTGCCAATTTGGCGATAGCCCAATGTCTCTTGACAAAAAGAATTATATAACAGGAAATCAAAAACGTCAAGCACTTTTTTTAAATTTTTTAAAATAATTTATTTTAATATATATTTAAAATTAAAAATTATAAAAATTTAAAAGGATTAACTTCTATGAAATCTAAAAATTAATCCTTCTAACTAATAATTTATATGAAA
>OGHR01001194.1_pt1 | contig 13938 bp, 14 predicted proteins | sample 1571621 | NCBI WGS metagenome assembly OGHR01 (sample SAMEA2582038, study PRJEB24529) | metagenome | biome: Human gut stool | place: China | collected 2011
AGGAGAGAAGAGCATTAGTTAAAGATTTAGTAGCTAAATGTGCTGGTGCTGGAGAACAAGTTCATATTGAAGAGGAGCTATTAGATGAAGTAACAAATTTAATAGAGTATCCTTGTCCAATAGTTGGAAGCTTCAATGCTGACTTCTTAGAAGTGCCACAAGATGTATTAATTATATCTATGCAAGTACACCAAAGATATTTCCCTATTTTAGATACTAATGGAAAATTACTTCCTAAATTTGTAGTTGTAAGAAATGGTATCGAATCTTCTGATTTCGTAAGAAAAGGAAATGAAAAAGTATTATCAGCTAGACTTGCAGATGCTAGATTCTTCTATCAAGAAGATTTAAAACATCCATTAGCTGACAATGTAGAAAAATTAAAAACAGTAGTATTCCAAAAAGATTTAGGAACTATTTATCAAAAAATAGAAAGAAGTAAAGAGATAGCTACTTATCTAATAGATGTATTAGGTTGTGCAGATAGAAAAGAGGATGTATTAAGAACTGTATATCTAGCTAAAGCTGACCTAGTTTCTAATATGATAGGAGAGAAAGAGTTTACAAAACTTCAAGGATTTATGGGAGCAGATTATGCACTAAAATCTGGAGAGAATGAAAGAGTTTCATTAGGAATAAAAGAGCACTATTATCCAAGATTCCAAGGAGACTTATTACCAACAGAAATGGAAGGAATAATAGCAGGTATATCTGATAGAATAGATACTCTAGTAGGATGTTTTGGAGTAGGAGTTATCCCAAGTGGTTCAAAAGACCCATTTGCTTTAAGAAGAGCAGCTTTAGGAATAGCTAACGTAATAGTTAACTCTAAATTAAATATATCATTAAAAGCATTAGTTAATAAATCTTTAGATACTCTAGTAGCTGATGGAGTATTAAAAAGAGATAGAGCTACTGTAGAAGCTGAAGTATTAGAATTCTTTAAACAAAGAGCTATCAATATTTTTGGAGATATGGGATATAGTAGAGATGTAATTGTTGCGGTAGTAGATAAAGATTGTGATAACTTAGTAGATGCACTTGAGAGAGTAAAAACTTTAGAGTCATTTGCTAAAGAGGAAGAGTTTGGAAAACTATTACCTGTATTAAAAAGAGTTGGAAATATCTCTAAAGACCATACAGATATGATAATTAATCCAGAATTATTCAAAGAGGATATAGAGAAGGAGTTATATCAATTTTCTGTAGAGTTAAGTAATAAAGTAAATCTAGCTATTGAGCAAAGAGATTATGCTAAATATCTTGAAGAGATAACATCTGGAAAAGATATAATTAACAACTATTTTGATAAAATAATAGTAATGGATAAAGATGAAGCTATTAAAAATAATAGATTATCTCAAATGAGATTTTTAACTGATATTTTTACTAAGATGGCAGATTTAAATCAAATAGAAGAGAGATAAAAAAATTAGGGGGATGGCTAAAGTCATTCCCTTTTTATAAAAATTTTGAGGAGAGAAAAATGAGAGAGTTTTTAAAAAGAAAAGGTGTAGAGTTATCTATTAAAAAATATTTAGTAGATGCTTCAAGTTATATGGCATTAGGACTTTTTTCAACTTTACTTATAGGGACCATACTTAATACAATAGGCGAAAAATTAGAGATAGCTTTTCTGACTGATGTAGTATGGAAAGTAGCTAGAGATATGACAGGACCAGGAATAGGACTTGCAGTAGCCTATGGATTAAAAGCTCCTCATCTAGTACTATTTTCTTCAACAGTAACAGGAGCTATAGGAGCTATGTATGGAGGACCTGTAGGTTCTTTTATAGGAGCAGTTGTAGGAGCAGAATTTGGAAAGATAGTATCTAAAGAAACAAAGGTAGACATAATAGTTGCTCCAGCTACAACTATAATATCAGGTTCATTAGTGGTCTATTTAGTAGGTCCATTTGTAGCAAAGATTATGCAGACTTTTGGAGCTATGGTAGTATATGCTACTGAATTACAACCATTTGCTATGGGAATACTTGTTTCCACAATAGTAGGGATAGCTCTTACTCTTCCTATTAGTAGTGCAGCTCTATGTATGATGATAGGGCTTGGAGGACTTGCTGGTGGAGCAGCAACAGTAGGGTGCTCAGCTCAGATGGTAGGTTTTGCAGTAATGAGTTTTAAAGAAAATGGTTGGGGTGGACTTGTAGCTCAAGGTGTTGGGACATCTATGCTTCAGATAGGAAATATAGTAAAAAATTGGAAGATATGGATACCACCAACAGTAGCAGGAGCTATATTAGGCCCAGTATCTACAATGGTTTTTAAATTTCAAAATATACCAATAGCTTCAGGAATGGGAACAAGTGGATTTGTAGGACAGTTTGGAACAGTTACAGCTATGAATAGTATAGGAGTAACAGGATTAAAATTATATTTAGGAATATTATTACTTCATTTTTTATTACCAGCTATAATTACTTTGGGAATAGCAAAGTTAATGAGAAGAAAAGGTTGGATAAAAGATGGAGATTTAAAATTAGATTTATAGAAAATTTATGGAGAGGAAAAGAAAATGGAGTTAAAAAAGATAGAAAAAGCTTTTGAACAAATACTTGAAGGAATAGGAGAGGATAGAAATAGAGAGGGTTTAATAGATACTCCTAAAAGAGTTGCTCAAAGTTATGAAGAACTTTTTTCAGGCATAGATAAAAATCCAGAGGAACCATTACTTAGATATTTCTCAGTAGATAGTAATGATTTGGTTATGGAGAAAAATATAGATTTTTACTCTATGTGTGAACACCATTTTCTACCTTTTTTTGGAACAATTGATGTAGCATATATTCCTAATGGTAAAGTAGTAGGTTTTGGAGATATAATCAAAAGTATAGAGATACTAGCAAAAAGACCTCAAATACAGGAAAGACTTGGAAGTGAATTAGCAGATGTAATTTACAAGACACTTGATTGTCAAGGAGTTATGGTAATAATAAAAGCAAAACATCTGTGTATGACTATGAGAGGAGCAAAGAAAGAAAATAGTCAGATAATAACTACTGCTTGTAGAGGTATCTTTGAAAAAGATAGTAATAGAAGAGTAGAAGTATTAACTTTATTGAAATAGTGGTGAGATGATGGATAAAATTTATATAAAGAGGTGAATTATATGGATTTATTAAGCAGAGCAATTGGAAGATTAGAAACCTTAGAAAGCAATACGCAGTTTATATTAGAAGATTTATTTACAAGTAGAGAATGGGCAACCTTACAAAGTTTAAATCAAACATATAATTTAGGAAAAAAATTTAAAAAAGTTGTAGATTTAAATGTATTATCAGTAGAAGCACTTCCTGATAATGGAGGAATTCACAGATATAAAAAAATATAAAGAACTTAAAGTACCGTTTTAGTATAGCGGTGCTTTTTAGTATTTGTACAAATTTATATTTCTATAAGATTTTAATTTTTTTTATTATTATGAAATATCATTAAGATACTTAATTTTATAAAAAGGGAACTATAGAAAAATGGGAGATGAAAATATTTATGGAAGATAAAATTAATATTACATATGCAGGTGAAGTAAGAGTAGCAAAAGGTAAAAGTAATAGAACTTTATATGAACATCAAAAAGATGCAGTTGAGAAATTAAACAAGCTAAATGAAAGAGATAGTTTTAGTTCTTTATTAGTGCTACCTACAGGTGGTGGTAAGACTTTTACAGGGGTTTACTGGCTATTAAAAGAGGCAGTAAATAATAAGAAAAAGGTATTATGGATAGCTCATCGTCATTTATTACTTGAGCAAGCAGCTAATACCTTTCAAAAAACAGCGTACTCTGATTTATTATATAATATTTCATCATTTAATTATAGAATTGTTTCTGGAAAACACGACCAAGCTATAAATATAAAAGAGAGTGATGATATTCTTATAATTAGCAAGGATAGTGCTATACGCAATTTAGATTCTATTGGTAAATGGTTAAGTGGAGAAGAGGAAGTTTATTTAGTAATTGATGAAGCTCATCATGCTACTGCTAAGTCTTATAGAAAACTTATAGACTATGTTTATAGCAAGGTAGAGAAAGTTAAGTTACTTGGATTAACTGCAACTCCTTTTAGAACGGCAGATAATGAGCAAGGATTATTAGCTAAGATTTTCACTGATGGTATAGTTTTTAAAATAGATTTAAAGGATTTAATAAAGAAAGAAATATTATCAAGACCTTTATTTGAAGCTTGCGAAACAGAAATAAAGGTTGGAAACAACATGGGATTAAAAGCCATTAAAAACATAGAATATTTAGATAATTTGCCTGATGATATTGCAAATGATATTGCAAATAATAAAGAACGTAATAAATTAATAGTAAATAGATATCTAGCTAATTTAGATAAGTATGGACAAACTATCATATTTGCATTAAATAGACTTCATGCCATTTCCTTAAGAGGATTATTTGAAAAGGCAGGTATTCCAGCTGGAGTTATAGTCTCAGGAACTAAGGCTGAATTTATAGGTATTGATATTTCTGATAAAGAAAATGAATTACAGATTAAAAACTATAGAGAAGGAAAAATAAAGGTTCTTATAAATGTAAATATATTGACTGAAGGTGTTGATTTACCTCAAACAAAAACTGTATTTTTAACAAGACCTACAGTATCTACAATATTAATGACTCAAATGGTTGGAAGGGCTTTAAGAGGGGAACAAGCTGGAGGAACTAAGGAAGCTTATGTAGTTAGTTTTATAGATCAGTGGCAAGAACATATAGCTTGGGTAAATGCAGAAACTTTAATAGAAAATGAAGATGATTTTATAGATGATACACCTAGTAATAATAGTGGAAATGAAATTAGACTTATATCAATTGCTAAGATTGAGGAATTTGCAAAGCTTATGGATGATACAGTAGATACATCTAAATTAGAAGCTATAGGATTTATGAAGAGAGTTCCACTTGGAATGTATGCTTTCACTTTTATAGATGATAATATGATGGAAAGAAATCATCAAGTTTTAGTTTATGATAGTACTAAGAAACAATATGAGGAATTTATAAAAGATTTACCTGTATTTTTTGAATCATATAATATTGAAGATGAAGTTATACCAGATAAAACAATGAAAGAGTTATTAAAGGTTGCTAAAGACACATATTTTGATGATTATATGCTACCTAAATATGATGAGAATGATATAGAATACATCTTAAAATACTATGCACAAAAAGAGTGTGAGCCTAACTTTATACCATTTAAAGAAATAGATCGTCAAAAGCTAAATTTAACAGATATAGCTAAGGATATAGTTAACAAAGATTTACGTCGTTCAGAAATTAGAAAGTATATAGATGATTTATGGAATCAAGAAGATGGAATAATACGTATTTACTTTAATAAGAAAATGTACTTTGTAAGACAATTACAAATAGAGATAGACATTGTAGAAGGAACATATGAAAGCTATGATGAAATTCCGAAAGTAGTAGGAGAAGAACGTAAGTTAAGTAAATTATCATTATATGATTTAGAAAAAGTTGCACCAGAAAAAGCTAGAGAGATTAAAGATAAGGTATATTCAAGCTATATGAATAATGAAGGACTTTATTATTGTAATAAATGTGGATATACATCAAACTTTAAAGGCATGTTTCAAATTGATCATATAAAGCCAATATCAAAGGGTGGGCTTACAACCCTAGACAATCTACAGCTATTATGTTCTAAATGCAATAAGATAAAGGGTGATAAACTTGAGTAAATATTTATATACACCACAGGATATAGCTCTATTTTTAGATTACTGTAACTTTAAATTATCAGATGAAAAGTTCTTAAAAGAAAATTTATGGGATAATCGCAATAGCTTAATAGAGCCTAGATATAGAAAAAGTAAATATAAGTTCTTCAAAGCAATTTCCTTATGTAGAGAAAGATGTGAAGCTCTAGACTATGAAGATGAAGTTCAGGTAATAAATAGAATACTTAAAGAAATAGGAAGTTCATATGAAATTACAGAGTTAGAGAAAGACGAAAATTATATAGAAGCATTTTTTAGATTCATAAAACTTAGATTAGTTTATATAAAAGGATGTACCCATGTAAGAATAAAACTAAGAACATTACTACGTAATTTTGGTTATAAAAGAAGAAGTGAAACATTAATTAAGAACATTAAAAGAACAATGAAGGATCTAGGATTACAATGTTATTTAAAAGGTAATAAGTCCTGTGATATTAGTGAAGTGAAATTAGATGATATATTAGTAATAAGGTTAATGTAGGTTCTTATTTGGGAAATTTAGTTAAGTAAATATTTTTAGAACTAAAATTCTAATTTACTTAAGGTAGACTTTAATAAGTAAAAATTTTCAACTGAGAAAAAGATTAAGATAAGATACTTAAATTGTGTTAAGTGTAATATAAGAATAAAGTTTAAAAAGGTATTTTATGCTATAATTATTAAAATATCTTAAATTAAAAAATACAATATATTTGAAAGGAATAGAGAATGAAAAAAAGAAAAAGACTTTTTCTAAGTATCATTTTTTTCGGTACAATTTTAAATTTAATTCTTATATTTGTAGGGCTTAAAGTATTGTTAAAGAGGTTAGAGATAAAAATCAATGAAGAGCCAAAAGTGGTGGAGGCACAATTTCCTTACAATACAGAATTTGATAATTATAATATAGAAATAAAGAAGCCTAAGGTAGTAAATCACTACATTCTCTTTGATTACACTATTTCCACAAAGGATAATTCTCCTATAGAAGAGGATGATTTTCACATTACAGGTAGTCCAAGCTTTCCAGACACAGCATATTTTGTATCAGCCCACGATATTTTAAGAAAAGTAGAGAATAATAAGATGAGAATTGTTAATGTTGGAATAATTGTAGCTAGAAAAGACTATGATAAATATGTTAATAATTTTGATTTTTTAGTAAGTGCTAGAGAAAAGGGAAGTAGTAAAAATCTCTTTGAGGAAAAAAGGGTAGATACAACTATAAAAGTTGATGGAGTAGTTTATCCAGATAAGGAAAACTACAAGGAGATTAAAAAGACTTTTAAACTAGATGATATTGATTTTGAAGTTTTAAGCATAGGAGACTTTGACTTTGGAAGCTGTATACCTATATTTGTAGGAAATATAAGTGAGGAAAAAAGCAAAGAAATAGAAAATAAATATGCCCTTAGAGTTGAAGGGGAAAATATAAATGCAATGTATGACTTAGAAAAATGGGTTGGATTTTATGAGCAGGTAATAAAAAGATACAGTAATATCGACCCAAGCTACAATGCAAATTCCCAGTATGACCAGTTCTACATGGGAAAAATCTTCTATAATCCAAAGGAAGTAAATAAGGACAATATAAAAATATATCTAATAAACAAGGAAACCAATGAAGAAGTAAGAATAAATTAAACTTATATCCATAAAAGAAGTAAAGATAAATTAAGTTGACAAAAGAAGTAAATATAAATTGGCATCCATAAAAGATTTGCAGTAAAAACCTTATTGCAAATCTTTTTAATATAAAGTAAAAAAATATCCATCAAAGAAAAATCTATAAATCAAAAAATATATCTAAGTTACCCCTTCCTATAAAGTGAAAATCTTCTTAAGTCCAAGAGAGTTTATTAAGTGGGCATATCTTAAAGGAAAAGTATATTCTAAGGTGTAAACATACTAAAATCAAAAGATATAGTGAAAAAGTTCCTTAAAAGGGAACTAGAGAGCATATCACTTTTTTAGAAGAAATCAATCCAAGTAAAAGCCAGCTAAAAGTTTTATTAAGTGATAATTAATTAAAGCGAAAATCTAACCTAGATAAAAATATTACCAAGTAAAAAAACAGTCTAAATCCCAAAAATCTAAGGTGAAAAAAGTATTTCAAGTGAAAAAATGATTTCAAGTAAAAATCTCTTAAAGCACATATATTTTAAAGTTAAAAAATACCTTCAAGTAAAAATACTTTTACAGAAAATTATAGGACATGAAGGAATAAAATCTATGGGTATTTATATATATTTGAATAAATGAAGTAAATTTTTTTATAAGAAAAATCTTTTTAGAAAAAAAGATAAAAATAAATTTTTAGGGGAGTAGAGACTATGGCTAGAAAGTGTTTTTTTATTGATTTAGATGATATGCCAAAAACTGATGAGGATATTTGTTTAGAAGTTGAAAGGTATTGTGGTAAGAATAATTTGCCTTTTGACTTTATTAAAAAAACTTCACCTGTAATTGCTAAAATTAAGGATAATAATTATGAAATTACAAAGAAATATGAAAATGGAAGATTCCTTAATCGTTGGATTTTAAGTTGTAAGGCAGTAAAATAAGGGGTGTTTTTTTACTTTTAATTCCCAATATATTGAAAAATAGGAATAAAAATTATATAGTATATATAACAGAATTCATAAATGCTTAATGGGAAAATTTAAAATACTTATAATAATCATATAGTATATATTAGTTAATTTGAAAATAAGTTTATTTAATATAATAAACTTAAAAATTAATTTTATTAAGGGAGATTAGAATTTATGTTTAAAAAAGGCTTTTTAATTGATTTGGATGTGGAACCTAAAACAGATGAGGATATTTGTTTAGAAGTTGCAAAATATTGTGGAAAAGATGGTTTGTCCTTTGATTTTATTAAAAGAACTTCACCTGTAATTGCCATGATTGATGGAACTAAATATGAAATCCAAAAGAAATATCAGACTATTAGACTGCTTAATTGTTGGGTTTTAAGCTGTAGAGAAATAGACTAATTAGTATGTGTTTTTGAATTTATTTTAAAAATAGATGTTGAGAATTATATGTGAGGAGAGAAATAAATGGGGAAGAAGTTAAATTTCAAAAATAGTAATTCACTTGATTTAGTAAAAAAATTATTACAAGAAGCAGAGATAACACTTAATGATGAAAATAGAATTACATCAGATGTAGGTGGCGAATTAGGAGAAATAATGGATAAAATCTTAAAATCAGAAGCTTTTGGAATTGGAGCAGCTGGAGCAGGATTAGTAGCAGGTGGTATTGCAGGAGTTGGATTATTAAGTGCTCTTGGAACTGCTGGATTAAGTGCAGCTGGAATAACATCTGGATTGGCTACAGCTGGAGCACTAGTTGGTGGAGGAATGGTTGCAGGAATTGGAGTTTTAGCAGCTCCAGCAGTAGTATTAGGTGGTGGAGCATATGCAATTGCCAATAAGGTTAAGAGTAAAAAATTAATTCAAGAAAAAGAAATGTTAATTCAAAGAATTATTTTAGCTCATGACAGAATTATGATTAATCTAGAGAAGGAAAAAGATGCATCAACTGAAAGAATAAATCATCTTAAACTAGTATTAGATATGTTAATGGGTGTAAAAAAAGACATGGAGTCTGATTTAAATGATTAAAAAAACATTTCAAGATGAGGTTGATGTATTAAAGTTTCAAAGAGAAAAACTTCATAAATTAAATAAAAATTACTCAGATTTAAATGATGAAATAGATAACTTAGAAGAAAAATTACAAGAATTTATGAGGAGTAAAAATATTGATAAATCAGAAATTGATGAATGTGTTTTAAAAAGTAAAAATAATGAAATAAGTAATCAAAAGGAAATAAGCAATCAAAAGAAAGATAAATTACCTAATAAAAGCTTTAATGATTTGGTGCATGAAGCTAATTTAGAGGGATATTCTAATGTGGATATATTAGAAGTAGCAACAAAAGAAGAAGTTAATAAAGTAAATAGTATATTAAAATCTTATTATAGTGAGTATACTAATAAGTACAAATTAGATAAGTATGATTATGTTATATCTGGGATAATAGGTTCCATGGCAGCTCTTATGGATTATTTCTTAGTTACAAAAGTACAGGGGAATAAGGTAACTCCAGGTAAATTGAAGGCAGGGGTTGAAAACTTTTGGAATAATATATTATCACCAGAGAAGATAAAAGAGCTGGAAAACAAATATGCTGTTACTTATGATATTTCAGCTAATACATCTAAGATTTCACAAGAAGTAGAAGGATTATGCCCATTATATCATAGATTTCAATCATTAGGTCATGATCCAATTATAGGATTTGTATTTGGAGTTTTTGATCTAATGAATAGCCAACTAACAGCAATAGATGGTAATGGAAAAATGATTATTCAATCAGTAAAAGGTTTTGAGGGTAAGTCTTTTATAGAGTCTATAATAACAGTATTTGGACATTTTTTATCAGATGTAGGAACAAAAAGTAAAACAGGAAAAATTCTTAGTGTGCCAGCGCCATTAACACCTTTATTACAATTAATTCAGAAAGGGTCCATTGAATATAATGGACAGAATTTAACAGTAGCTGATTTATCTAAAAGAATGTATTATGATGGGTATAATTTTAATCATTTTGTTGGAATGAGTTTTCCATTAATTTTAATAGAAGTATTAACAAGATTATCTTTTGTCATAAAAGAGATGGTTTTTAATAAAAAGGATTTGTCGTTAAAGAATAATCCAAAATTAACAGTAATGTTATGTATTGCAAATGGTGTATTATTTGCAGAAAATGCAGGAAAGTTAGTAATAACTAAAAATCCACTTTCAATAAATTATATTTCGTGGTTATCAATGGCTAAATATGGGTTTCAAACATTTAAGTGGATGACTTACGATAAAGAAATAGGAAAAGTAGAATATGCACAAGAATACATTGATAGTAATTGGCAATATATTATGTCTTCAGCAATTAATTTAGAGGAAAATACATCAGTGTATTGTGTTAATTAAATAAAATTTATTTTATTATTTTTAAAGAATACTATAGCTTATGAAAAACAATACATTAAATGAAAAAATATAATTTTGTTTTAATCACTAAAAATAGTCCTTGTTTATTAAAAATTAATAAACAAGGATTTTAAATTTTCTATTGTATATTGATTTATTTTGAAAAAATAGTATAGACTATTTTTATAATTAAACATAGGATTAAGAGAAGTACTTAGATTTTTTATAATAAGGGAGAGAGAATTATGGGGAAAGAGTATTTAAAAGCAGATGAAAAGGACTATGAGGAGTTAGTTGACTTTATAAATTATGTATTTAGTCATTCAGGTGGAAAAACGGATTTTCCATCCTTATTGCCTAAATTATATAAGAATAAGGATAAAATTAAGTACCATCATATAATAAAAGTAGATAACAGGATAAAGGGCGTAGTAGGGGCTTTTCCACTAACCTTAAGCTTATTAGATGAAAAAGTAAATGTTATAGGAATTGGAAGTGTATCGGCTCATCCCTATTCAAAGGGACAAGGCTATATGAAAGAACTTATGAATAAAGCTATTTATGAGATGAAAAATGAGAATGTGGATATGAGTGTTCTTAATGGGTATAGACAGAGGTATGAACACTTTGGATATGAGCCTTGTGGACAACAAATAAATTTTAATATTCTACATGTAAATATAAACTATAAGCGTAATGAATTAATTAATAAGGGAATAAGCATTCATTTATTAGATGAAAATGATCCTAATATAGTAGAAAAGACATATAGGCTCCATTCTAAGAAAAATGTAAAAATAGAAAGAAAAAAAGAAGAATTCTTAGATATATTAAAATCATGGAATTGCAGAATTTACTCTGTGTTTAAAAATAGAGAATTTATTGGATATATTTCCTCAAATAATGGGTTTATTGAAGAAATAGTTATAGAGGATAACAATGATTTAAATTTTGTCATAGCTTCATACATAAAAACTTTTAATCATAGGGAAGTAAATGTAAGAGTTCCAATCTATGAAAGAGAGAAAATATCACAGCTTTTAAAGATATGTGAAAATTACTCAATTACTAAAAATAATAATTTTAGAATATTTAACTATGAAAAGATAGTGAGAATAATGCTAAAACTAAAAGCCACTTACTCAAATCTAGAAGATGGAGAATATAACATAAAAATAATAAACTATGGCATTTTAAAGATTAAAGTCCATAAAAATCAAGTGGAAGTCAAAAAAATTGAAGAGAAAACCTATAAGGATAAAGGCAATTTAAAAAATAGTGAAGATAAAATCTATAAAGCAAAGGAATATTTCAATAGTAGTGTGGAAGAAACCTATAAACACAAGGAAACTTTAAAGAGCAGTAGGGAAGAAACCTATAAAGATAAGAAAGCTTTAAATAGCAGTGAAGAGGAAGTTAATATTGAATTAAATGAGTTAGAAGCAATGGAATTTCTATTTTCACCAATAAAATCCTACTTTAACTTCAACAAAGATACTCCAAGCTTTTTAAATAGCTGGCTACCACTTCCATTATACATAGATAATTTAGATTGTGTGTAATAAATTAGGAAGAGCTAATAAACATTTAAATAGTGAATAACCATTTCACTAAGCTTATTATGGCAAGAGATAATAAATAGTTTATTATTATATTAAAAATAGCCTCACAGGAGTTCTTATAGGAAATCTCCATAATGTATAATTTTTTACAAGTTTCCAAAATAACTTCATAAGAGTTCTTAGATAGGGCAAAGAAATTTTAATAAAATCATAAAATAATATTAAGAGAAAATAATAAAAAACCTTATCATTTAGGCTAAAATGATAAGGTTCTTTTATCTTAAACAAGGAAAAAAGCTTTATTATATATTTTATGCATATTTTTATTTTTGATTTTCCCTATCTTTATAATAAGGAGTTATTATCTCATATAACAATGTGAGAATTTCAATAACTTTAGAGAAAGTAATCACTTCTATATTAAAGTAATATTCTTAAAATATATGCCCTGCAAACTTTTCCTGTATAACTAAAAGTGCCAAAACATCTAAAATACAAAGAATAAATATACTAAGTTGCATTTGTGCAAAAGTTAAAATTTCAGTAAATCCTAAAATAGAAAAGCCTATAAATACTACGCCTAAAAGGAATAAACATCCTCCCATAAAGCTGCAATAATTTTTAATATCCTTTACTCCCCTTAGATGATAATGGTGTATTAAGCTTGTTTTTTTCTTAACCATTACTAAATATCCCAAAACAGAGAAAAGTATTCCTACAGCTCCTATAATAATAAACTGAAACATAAAATCACCTTCTTAAAATTATACTTATCAAAATGTTCTATATATCTTTATTGTAACGAATTAAACACTATTTTTCAATTATTTCCCAATGCTATATAAATTTAGCTCTATATTTTTATAAATTACGTTTTAAAATATATAAGAATTAATGAAAGACTAAATAGAAATTTAAAATTAGACGAGCAGTTTAGTTATTTTGGAGGTAAATAACAGTTAATATTAATCTATAAATATCTATAAAAATATGGTTGTTATTTATAGATTATAATATAATCTTATTGAGATGATAAATTATGAAGTATTACTCAATAGGAGAATTTGCAAATAAAATAGGTAAAACAGTTCAAACTCTTAGAAATTGGGATAAAAATGGTTCTTTAAAGCCACATCATATAACCGAAGGTGGTACGAGATATTATTCACAAGAACAGCTTAATCATTTTTTAGGATTAAAATCAAAAACTAAACTAAATAAAAAAACTATTGGATATTGTAGAGTTAGTTCTCATAAGCAAAAAGATGACCTTGAAAGACAGATTGAAAATGTAAAAACATACATGTATGCTAAAGGTTATCAATTTGAGATTATTTCAGATATTGGAAGTGGAATTAACTATAATAAAAAAGGATTAAATCAATTAATAGATATGATAACTAATTTAGAAGTAGATAAAATAGTAGTACTGTACAAAGATAGGTTAATTAGATTTGGATATGAACTAATAGAAAATATTTGTGAAAAATATGGAACTACTATTGAAATTATTGATAATACTGAAAAAATAGAAGAATAATAATTAGTAGAAGATTTAATTAAAATAGGTACCGTATTTAGTTGTAGATTTTAATGGGAAAGAATTAATAAAGTTAAAATGATT
>OGHR01001197.1_pt1 | contig 13893 bp, 8 predicted proteins | sample 1571621 | NCBI WGS metagenome assembly OGHR01 (sample SAMEA2582038, study PRJEB24529) | metagenome | biome: Human gut stool | place: China | collected 2011
TGCAGAGGCTGAAAAGCAAACTTCTGGAGAAGCTGCATTAAAAGCAGTAGACCTATATGTAAAAAATAATGTAGTTGATCTACCAATGCCACAGTTAAAATATACAAAAGATGAGCTGAAAGAGTTCTTAAAAATAGAAGCTCAACTTCGTTCTGTGTCAGAAGAGATGGGACAAAAATGGATATTAGGTGTATCAGATGTAGAAAAAGATTGGGATAGCTATATAGAGAGATTAAATTCTTTAGGATTAAAGAGAGCTCAAGAAATCCAAAAAAATGCATATGATAGATTTATGAAAAATTAAAATTGTTAACCAATACCTCTTAATATAAAAGGATTACTGTATCTTAATGATATGGTAGTTCTTTTTAATTTAAAATAAATAGAAATTGCTTGTATAATTTTTGAAAAATAAAAGTTAAAATTATAGTGAACATACCTGAATATCACTGGAGAAAACAAGTATTTTATAATATAATTTTATCTAAGTAGAAGTTAGTAATAGTAAGTTTTAGCTACTGGAATATTAAAAAGAAATATGAAAGGGGACTGTTATGCTAGCAATTCATACTTTCCTAAACTTTATAAAGTTTATAAAAATGCAGTTAGTCTGTGATTGAAAGATTTATTTAGGGAAAAATTTGGAGAAAAATAAAAAAAGAAATAGAAGAAAATGAAATAATAGGAAGAAAAAAAGTGTGATATGCCTATCAATAAAAATTGTGAGGGGGTATCACAAAAATCTGTGATGGATAATCAAAAAATGGTGGGGGTATCAATAAAAAATAGGGGAGGGTATTAAGAAAAAAATGATTTACCTATTAATAAAAAGACGAAGTATAATAATACAAGAAGAATAAATATATTATATATACACATATACAAACTGAAAAAAGCTTTGGAAGTAGAATCTTTAACTTATTATGGTTAAAAAATATATAGAAAATTGAATATAGAAAGATAGAAAAATAATAATGCTGTTAAAAAATAAAAAAATAATTTATTTTAAAATTATTTTTGAAAATAAATATAATAAAATACTTTGCAGTATTCTCTCTTAATAAAAGAAAATGGAATATAGAATCATAATGATTTATTTTGTGAAGAAATTATGATAATATAAGAATGAAAAACAACATTCAGCTCTAAAATAATACATAATAATTAGAGGTGAGATATGAGTTAGGGAGGGAATATGCAGAAGAAAAAATTATTATTATTATCAGCAATAGTTTTATTGATGGGAACAAATAGTTATGGAAGATTATACCCTAAAGATGGAGAAGTAATTACCCAAGAGAATATAGAAAAACATTTGGGAGAAAAACCAGATAAGAATGGTGTAGCAACAATTGTAAGTATTGCTAAAAATGTGGGGGCTAGTGTTGATGAGAAAGTAAATTTAGAGTTGGTAAATTCTGAAGATGGAGTTCTAAAAAAAGTTATAAATATAGCAAGTGGGAGTTCTGATATTGCGACTACTAATAATGGAATTATAAAAGCTACTAATAATGGTGGAAAAGGAGTAGAGATAGTTTCTATTCAAAGTGGGAAGTTTGTAAATAATGGAACTATTGGTATTAATGGTACTGGTGGAAAAGGAATAAATATAACTGGAGCTAATGTAAAAACAGAAAATAATGGAACAATAGAAGTTAATGGGGGAGCAAGTGGAGTTGTTGTAAGTAATGATAGTGCTTATTTTGTAAATAATGAAACTGGAAAAATAATAGCAACTGGTGAAAACTCAAAAGGAATAGAAATAACAAAAGGAACAGCAGAAAATAAAGGTATAATAGAAGCAAAAGATGGTGCTATCGGAGTTTATGTAAATGGAGGAAACTTAACAAATAGTGGTAAAATAATAGCTTCTGGAGTAAATACTGATGGAGTAAGAATAGAAAAAGGTAATTTTACAACAGATGAAAATAGTGTGATTGAAGTAAATGGAAGTGATAAATTAACTTCTGGTAAATCAGAAGCAAGTGGTGTAAAAGTAAATGGAACTTCTAACTTTGTAAATAATGGGATTATTAAGGTATCGGGAACTACTGATGGAGCATACTCTGGATATCAATCAAAAGGGATAAATATAAACAGTGCAACTGCTACTGCAGAAAATAAAGGAACTATTATTGTTGAAAGAAATGGAATAGGAGTAGGAACAAAAGGAACATTTACAAATAATGGTGGAATAAAAGTAAGTGGAAGTGGAATAGGAATAAATGTAATAGATAGTGGAAATGCCATTAATAATGAAATAATAGAAGCTGATGGAAAAAGTTATGGAATACAAGTATCAGCTAAAGGAACAGCAACAAATAAAGGAACTATTATTGTAAAAAATGGTTCAACAGGAATAACAACGTCAAAGGTAGATGGAAATACAACAAGTTATACTGATATAATTAATGAAGGAGTTATTGAAGTAAGTGGAGATAATTCGACAGGAATGCAGGCTAATGATAATAGAAAAGTTGTAAATAATGGAGATATATTAGTAAATGCAGGGAAATTTACTTCTGGGATGAAAGCTTATGGTAAAAATGCATTAGCAGAAAATAATAAAAATCTAACTATTATTGGAGATGGAATAAATACTTCTAATGGAATGATTGCTCAAAATGGTGGAAAAGTAGTCAATGGAAAAGATGGAGTAGTAAAGGCTAGTGGAAAAACAACCTCAGCAATGTCAGCTAGTGGAAAGGGTTCAGTAGCAGAAAATAATGGTAAGATAGAATTATATAATAATGCTATTGGTATGAAAATAGAAAAAGATGGAATAGGAATTAATAGTGGAAGTATAGTTGGAATAGGAAAAGGAGTAACATTAAATAGTGGTATTTTTGTTAATAATGGAACAATAGATACTACTGGAAATGCTATTGAATCATATAGTGGGACTAATAATACTGTTTACTTAAAAACTGGAAGTAAGATAAATGGAAAAATAGTTGGAAATATAGGAATAGATGTACTAACATTAGAAGGAAAGGATGGAGAATATGATAACCTTGATGTTTCTAGCTATGAAGCTATAACAGTTAGAAATGGAAATGCTACAATTTCTAATTCTACAATAGCATTAGAATATAATAAAGGAATAAAGGATTATTTAACAACTAGTGAGTCTAAATTAGATGAAATGGAAAGTTCAGCTAGTAGTCAATCAAAAGCTGAGGGTAACGGAAATTTAACTTTGGAAGAAACAAAATTAGTTATAGATTTTAAGGATTCATTAACAAATCCAAATGCAACAGAAAATCCGATAATAGATGCAGGAAGTTTAGCATTTAAAGGAAATACTGCTTTAGTTTTTAATTCAAGTGATGGAAGAACAGAATTTAATTTAAATGAAGCTTTAGGATTAGAAAATGGAATAGATATAAAAGATGCTATTTTTGAAAAAACAGCAGTATGGGACTATCAAACTGATGAAAATGGAAATATAATAGCTAAAAAAGAAACTTATGATAATGTAATTACAGATAATAGATTAGATGGTTTTGCTAAAGTATTTGAAGAGAATAGAAGTAGTATGTCAGGAGATTTTTTTGAGAAAGTTGTAGCAGAATTAGATACATTAGAAACTAGAGAAGAGTTTAACGATGCTATGGCACAAATGTCAGGTGGAATACATGGATATACTGTGGATATAGCAGCAATCAACTCAAGAACATTAGTAAATACTATGAAAAATAGAGCAATGTCAAGAGAGTATTTAACTACTAGACCAGTAAATACATGGGCTCAAGATGTTATATATTTAGATGGAAATCATAGAATGGATGGACTTATGTCTGCTTCATATAATGAAAATGGAATATTAGGAGTTACAGAAAAGCAAGTATACCCTAATGCAAGATTAGGATTTATTTATGGTGGAAGTAATGGAAAAGCAAAATTTAATGGTGGAAATAGTGGAGATATATCAACTACAAATACATATATAGGTGGATATTACAACTATGATTTTAATAATAATCTGTCATTAAATACTAATTTTGCTTTTGTATATGGACATAATAGAGTAAATAGAAAAGTAAATATAGGAAACTTCAGTGAGGAATTAAAATCTCATTATCCTACATATGCTATGGGAGTAGGAACAAGTGCTATCTATACTGTTAAAGATGATATGAAAAATAAAGCTTCATTCTATGCTGGAATAGATGTGAATAGAATAATGCAAGGAAATATAAATGAGAAAGAGGAAATAAAAATTGGCTCAAATGATAATTTAATGGTAAAAAATGGTGGAGCAAATGAATTTTCTTACTATTCAATAACTCCAAGTGTTGGATTTATGGTTCAAAATACAGGATATGTTTTTGATAAAAAATATTTAGTCGGAGCAGATTTAGCTTGGGAAACAGAGCTAGGAAATATTAAAGATGGAAAAAGATTAAAGATGCAAGGTATAGCAGATCAATACAAAGTAGGAACTATGGAGAGAGAAAATATATTTTCTACAAGTATCTTTGGTCAAATAGATTTAACAGAGTCTTTAGCTTTAAATGGTAGATATTCAGCATCAATCTCTGATAATTATAATTCAGATTTAGTAACTTTAGGAATGACATATAAAATGGATACATTTGCTGATAACTTTGTTGTAGGACCATTTTTAAGTGGATGTTGTCTTATATGAACAGTGAGGCATTTATGTTTGAAAATGAAGATGACTCAGATAGAGTATATTATTCACAAATAGATGATTCATTAAGTAGCGGAGATTATGCTACATCAACAAAAGTGAAACCTAAGTTTACTTTAAGTTTAAGAGATAAAAAATCAAAATGGTCATACTATTTTGAAGGATACTATATGGCAAATGATTTCTTAAAGGATACTAAAGCAGGAGAAGCAGACCAAAAAGCTACAAGAATTCATGGTGAAGCTAGATGGAATGATTCATATTCTAAAGGAAGATATGGATTTAATGTAGGATATAGAAATGAAACTTCAGATAAACCAGTGGCACATCAATATACAGAGGGAGAAAGAACAACAAGAGGGGTACATCAATTAAGATTAACGCCAAACTTCTCATATAACTTAGGCAGTGGATTTAGATTAGATATGAAAACTACGGGAGTTTTTGAGTATAACTATACTGGTGTAAGAGATGGACAAATGGATTTCTTAATGGAAAATGAGCACTATTTAGTATATACAGGATTTATGCCAAGATGGCAATTAAGAATGGGATATTATAGAGAAGATAGATGGATGGATAATGATAGTAATAAGCTTGGATGGGATAGTACTTTAAAAGCTGTTACTGAACAAGTAGGACCAGGAAGATATCAAGCAAATCAATTAAGACCATCAGCAACTTACTACTTTGGAAATGGAGATAGTATGACATTTGCTCTAAGAGTACCATTAGGTAATGGAGCTTGGTACAATGAGTTAGGAACAGATAAGAAAGCTTCTGAAAGCTATGAAACAAGATATACAGTAAACTATAACCATGTGGTGGTACCTGGATTCAATATCTTTGGAGAACTTACATTCTTAGATTTAAAAACTAAAGTAACGAAAGAAAATGATAGAAAAGTTACAAGAGCATACTCATTTAGACCAACAGTAGGATTTAGTTATAGTTTCTAATAGGAGGAAGGAGAAAAGATGAAAAAGAAAATAATATTAATATGTGCAATACTAGCTTTAACAACTACTTCTTTCTCTCAAGAGGTAGAAAAAATAGAGAATACAAAAAAACATGAGATTTCTCAACAGGAGATAAGAGATTATAAAAAGATAAGAGATGGTTGGGTAGAATTTTTAACTGGCTTACCACAAGATGATAGAATTTTAGAGATGTCAAAAGCTGACATCTCTAGAATAGTAGCTATGAATGAAGGAGTAGCAGATAAAGTTTATGAGAATATGAACTTTGATAAAAATAGAACATCTATTTTTAAAGGTGCTGAAAATATGAAAAATGGAGTTCATGTTATGAGACAATATGAGAACTTAGTAAAAATAGCTAAGGCATATGCAACTCCAGGAACTAAATACTATAAAAATGAAAAAACTAAACAAGATATAATAGATAGTTTAGATTGGTTGTATGATAATGCTTATCATGAAGGATTACCAGAACTAGGAAACTGGTGGCAATGGGAGTTAGGAATTCCTAAAAATCTAAATGATTTACTAACTTTAGTGTATGATGATGTACCAGCAGAAAAAAGAATGAAATACCTAAAAGCTTCTCAATATTTCCAACCTTATGCAGAGTGGTCAGGTGTAAGTCCATCGGCTTCTTACTCTTCATCTCCAGATAAGAGAATTTCTACTGGGGGAAATAGAATGGATACATCGATAATCTCATTTTTAAGAGGTGTATTGATGGAGGATAAGGTACAAGTATTAGATGGATTAAATGCAGTGGCTGATGTTGGAGAGTATGTAACTTCAGGGGATGGCTTCTATAGAGATGGTTCATTTATTCAACATGACAATGTAGCATATAATGGAACATACGCAGCAGTACTTTTTAATGGATTAGGTTCTATTTTATGGTTAATTAATGGAACAGAGTTTAAAATAGAAGACCCAAGAATAGATAATATTTATGAGTCTATTTTAAATGGATATAGTTATCTTATGATAAATGGAGGAGTGAATGACTCTGTAAATGGAAGATCTATTTCAAGAGATAAGTCTAATGATGTTGAGAAAGGAAGAGCGTTAGTTAGTTCTTTTGCAATGTTATCAGAGGGAGCTAGTCCAGAGTATAAAGAAAAGTTACAATCGTTAATAAAGAAATTAATTCAAGATAATAATTCTTATTATACAATAGACAAAGTAAGTAATCAAACTATAAAAAATATCTTAATAGATATAATGAATAATAAAAGTATAAAACCTTTAGAAGTAAATGGGACAAAAGTTTTTGGTGCCATGGATAGAGCTGTATATTTCAATGGAAAAGATGGAAAAGTAGTAGTGTCAATGCACTCATCAAGAGTAGCTAACTTTGAGACAATGAATGGAGAAAATATAAAAGGTTGGTATACTGGAGATGGAATGACATATATCTATGGTAAGGATTCAAGTGCATTTACAGAATTTTGGCCAACAGTAGATGACTATCATCTACCAGGAGTAACTAATAGTTTAAATCCTAGAGGAGATAAATCAGGAGAGAGAAGAATGAAGCCATTTTTATCTCCAAGAACTTTTGTAGGCGGAGCTGAAACTGGAAAAGAAGCATTTGTAGGAATGGATATGATATCTTGGAATAAACAAACTGAGATGAAAAAATCTTGGTTTATGATAGATGGAGTTATTTTAGCAATAGCTTCAAATATAGATAGTAGAGATGGAATAATTCATACTACAATAGATAATAGAATTTTAGAAGATGGAAAAATCTATTTAGATGGAAAGCAATTAAAAGAGGAGATTACAATTCAAAATCCTAAAAATCTTTCTATAAACTTTAATGAAAACTATCCAGAAGAAAATATTGGATATAAGATAGTAGAAGCTCCTGAGGTAGTAGTAAAAGTAACTGAAAATAAAGGTAGTTGGAAAGATATTGGAGGAAGCTCTGATAAAGAGATAACAAAAAAATATTTTACAACATATATTAATCATGGAAAAAATCCTAAAGATGCAAAATATACTTATGTAATTTTACCAATGTTCTCTAAAGAAGAGGTGGATAGTTTTGACACTTCAAGATTTGAAATAGTAAAAGCTGATAATGAGGCTCATATAGTTAAAGATAGACAAACTAATACAGTGGGTATAAATTTCTGGAAAGATAAACCACAAAAATTTGGAGGAATAAAAACTTACTCTACCCTTTCAGTCTTAAAGAAAGAAAAAGGAGATATCTTAGATTTATATGTAAGTGATCCAGCTCAAATACAAAATTATGATTCAAAAATTGAATTAGATGGAAAATATGAGTTAGTAGAAAGTACAGATAAGAATATCAAGCTAAATATTAAGAACTTTATAACAGAAATAGAAGTGGATTTAAAAAATAATGGTGCTACTAAATATATAAAACTAAGAAAAGTAAAATAGCTAATAAGTTTTCATAAAATTTTCCCAATAAATAGAGAGGATAGATTATTAATTTTCTATCCTCTTTTCTTTTATAGAAAAATAGTATCTACATTATTCTATAAAATGAATTATACAGAATAATGAAGATTTACATTAGAAATGATTTTGATTAAGATAATTATATAGTATTAAGTATTATTATAAAAATTAAATTTATGAGAAAAGAGGTTATGATGACAAGAAAAAATAGGATTACCTTTAGAAAGATGTTGCTTTCTATTGCAGTTTTAATCAATAGTTATGCTTATGGAAATTATCAATTTGAAGGAGGAATTCCAGAAAATATAATTGTTGGAAAGAATTCAAAAATAGAGATATCAAAAGAGATAGTAAAAGATGGAGAGCAATCTTTAAAATGGAAATTTAAAAAAGGAGATAAACTCTCTATAAAAGGAGATGTAGGATATAAACCTTTTCAAGAGGGAGGAAAGGAAAAATCAAGAGCAAGTTTTGCTATGTGGATATATAATAAAACTCCAATAAAAGATAAACTAAAGGTAGAGTTTAAAAAGTATGGAGAAACGAAGTCATACTTTGAAATAAATATGGATTTTACAGGTTGGAGAACTATGTGGGTGCAGTATGATAGAGATATGAAGGGAAGAGCAATTACAGGAATGGATGAAATAGTATTTGTTGCTCCTAATTCTGATGGAGAGATATATTTAGATCAGATTATACCTTCTATTTTGATAGATCCTAGATATAATGCTAGAGATGAGCAGGTAAATTTTGTAAATCTGCCAGCTGATTACACAGCTAATGCTCACTGGATGGCTCTATATAAAAATTATAATCAAATAAAGAAAAGTAATTTAAAAGAGATAACATCTCAAGAGAGAATAGGATTACAAAAGATAGGGGAAAAGTTAAGAAAAGATATATTGAAAAGTGTAAAAGTAAAAGATAAAAATATTAGAGAGAAGAGAGAAAAGTTAGAAGAGTATAAAAAACAATTCTTAGCTACTCCACAGTTGATAGAAATCTATGAAGAGTTATCAAAAGAGGAGTTTGCTTTGATAGATTATCTTCCACTTCAAGAGTTTGGAACTTATTTAAGAGAGCTAGCATATATGTATAATTCTACAAATGATAAAAACCAACAAGAAGAGATATATTCTATATTTAAAGATGCTCTTGATTTTATGTATAGTCAAGGGTGGACAAAGGGAAGCTCTCAAGGAACAATACACCATCTTGGATATAATATAAGAGAGGTATATCAAAGTATCTTACTTATGAGAGAACCGCTTTTATCTCATAGAGATTTAATTAAAGCTAAAGAGATGGTAATGTGGTATAGTGCTATGGGAATGATATATACTCCAAGTGAAGAGATAAAAGGTGTAAATATAGATGTATTGAATACAATGTTATCTGGAATGTTAACAGCTATAATGTTAAATGAAGATGAAAGAGTAGCAACTGCACAACTTAGACAATTCAATAATTATCTAGCTTACGGAATAAATTATACACCTGGTCTTTCTGGAGGTTTTAAAGATGATGGTTCTGTATTTCATCATATGCAAAATTATCCAGCTTATGCAAAAGGAGCTTTTGAAGGATTAACTCCAATAATCTATTACTTAGGAAATACAGATTTTGCTTTAGATGAAACTGCCTATAATAAGGTAAAAAAATCTGTTCTTATGTCAAGAATCTATTCTAATAAATATAACTGGTTAATTAGTATAAGTGGAAGACATCCAAATGATAGTTTTAAAATATCCACTGATGTATTTGGATATGCAGCATATGGGAAAAAAGAGGGTATAGATAAGGAGCTAGCTGAAGCATATTTAAGACTTGATAGTGGAAAATTTGCCAAAGAATTTAAAAAACTTGGGTATAGAGAGGAAGAAACTCCAAATGGAGCTTGGACAATGAATATGGGATCGCTACAACTTCATAGAAGAGATGAGTGGTTAGTGGGAGTAAAGGGATTTAGTAGATATTTGGTAGGAAATGAAACTTATAAAAAAAATAATCTATATGGAAGATATATGAGTTATGGAACTGTTCAAATATTACAAAACTCTTTAAAAGAGAGTGGATTTGTACAAGAGGGATGGAACTGGGCACACTATCCTGGAGCTACTGCTATTGCTTTACCATTAGAAGAGATGAAGTCGAGTATAGCTCAAGTAGATACATTTAGTGGAATAGAGGAGATGTTACTTTCAGATGAAACTTATTCTGGAGGAAATAACTTAAATAACAATGGTATGTTTGCTATGAAATTACACGAAAATCCAAAATATAATGGAAGCCATAGAGCTAGAAAATCTGTATTTTTCTTTGATAATAGAGTGGTATTATTAGGTAGCAATATAGAAAATGACGATAAAGTTAATGAGACTCATACTACTCTTTTCCAAAACTATTTAGGAGATGGGAAAATTGAAAAAGTAGAAAAGGTAACGAAGGGAGATATAGTTTTAGTAGATAGTCAAAATAATATCTATGCAGTTGCTGATGGAGAGGTACATTATAAAAGAGAAAAACAACACTCTTTTGACCAAAAAGAGGGAACTCCAACTGAAAATAATTATGAGTTAGCGTATATTAACCATGGAAAAAATCCAAAAGATAAGGGATATGAGTATAGTATCTTAGTTAAAGGAAATGAGGAGGAACAAAATAAATTTAAAATTGATAAAGGATATGAGGTACTTAAAAAAGATTATAATGCACATATAGTGGAAGATAAAGTATCTAAAATGAGGGGATATGCTTTATTTGAAAGTGGAAAGATAAAGGATAGGTATATCTCTGAAATAGATACCCCATCTATGATAATGATTGCTCCAATGGAAGCTGAGATAGAACTTAGTTTTGTTGATCCAGATTTAAGACTTTATGAAGGAAGAGATGAAAACCAGTATGATAAAAATGGTAAAATGAGAGAGGTAAGTATATATTCTAGAGCTTGGAATAAAAATAATTCAATACCTCATACTTCAAAGGTTGTTTTAAATGGAAAATACAAATTAGAAGAGAATAAAGGGATAAAAGTTGAGTATAAAAATGAGAAAACAATTCTTTATATAACAACTACTTATTCTAAAGTTATAAAAATTATTATAAATTCTTAAAGAGAATTTAAAGTAAAAAAGAAGGTACTGTTGCAAATTCTTAAATTGCAATAGTACCTTCTTTTAAATTTTAAAGTTAATTCTTAAATACCATCTTCGTCATCAGTAGAGGTATTAGTTATAATAGGATTAAATAGTATTATATTGTCTTTAGCGAAGTTTAAAATCTCATCTGCTATGTAATTTATATCTTCTTCTTCTGAAAGTTCGATTGCAGAGATTATCATTGGCATATTACAACCACCAAAAACCTTGTATTCTGGATTCTCTTCACTTAAGAGAACAGCAGTTGAAAAAGGAGTACCACCAACTAAGTCAGTTAAAAATAAAATTTGCTTACTATTTAATTCTTGAATAAGATTTTTTAATTTATCTTCTAATTCTCTATTTCCCATACCGTTATTAAAATCTACAAAATATACATTAGGTTGTTCTCCAAGAATATATTTTATGGTTTCTTTTATAGAAGTGGCAAATTGTCCATGTCCAGTTATTACAATAGGTATCATATGACCTCCATTATTTATAGTACACCAAAAAATTTTCCAACAATACCAATAACTAATGTTACTACTATTAGGAAGATAGGCTTTTTACCTTTTTTCAATAGATAGAACATGAATAATGTATAAAGAAGAGGAAGCATATTTGGCATAATTTTATCTATAATATCTTTTTGAATATCTATACTAATACTTCCTAGATTAACGACATAAGCGATATTCATTCTTACAAATGAAGCTATAAGTCCTCCAATAACTGTAAGTCCTAAGATTAGAGAACCGTTAGTTACATATTGAGTATCATCTTTTAATTTCTCAATAGCTCCTACTCCCATTTTATAAGAGTAATGCATTAAGAAAAATCTTAAGAAGAGATGAACAATATTAAAAACTAATAAGAAGATAATAGGACCAGCTATATTACCTTGTATTCCTAAAGAAACTCCAACAGAAGCAGCAATAGGAAGTAAAGTAAACCAGAATAAAGCATCTCCAATACCACCAAGAGGTCCCATTAAAGCTATTTTTATACCTCTTATAGAATCTCTACTCTCTTTATTTTCTTCCATTGCAAGTACAAGCCCTTGTACAAATGTAACTAAGAAAGGATGTACGTTGAAAAATTCTAGATGTAATTTCATAGAATTACTTAAATCTTCTTTATTTTTATGAATTTTCTTTAGTCCAGGAAGAATAGAATATAACCAACCACCAGCTTGCATTCTTTCATAGTTGAAAGAAGCTTGTAAAAGTAATGATCTCCAAACCATTCCATTTAAATCTTTTTTAGTTAAAACTTTCTCTTTACTTGTATCTCTATATTCCATCGCTATAATCCTCCTCACCATTTGCTGTTGCTACAGGTTCTAAGCTATCCATTTTTTTATTTATGAAGTAATCGTATAGAGCAATTATGAATCCAATTGCAGCAATACCTATAACAGGTAGATTTAGATAAGTTGCTAAGATAAATCCTAGTACAAAGAATATGATATAATTTTTCTTAAACATAATATTTAATAACATAGCAAATCCAATTGCAGGCATTAATCCACCAGCTACTCCAAATCCAGCTATTAACCACTCTGGTAAAAGTTCCACAATCTCTTTAGCTGCTTCAGCACCCAATGAAATTGGTAAAAATGTAACAATAAAATAGAATACAAATAATAGTGCCATTCCTAAGTAGTTGATTCTCTCAATTCCACTTGTATTGCATTCTTCAGCAAACTTATCTGCCTTATGCATAACAGGTGAGAAGAAAGTAAACATCAATGTAATACAAGCTTGAACTGCTACAGCAAATGGGATTGCTATTCCAACTGCTGTTGCAGGATCTTGTTTAGTTAAAATAGCGAAAGCACTACCTATAATACCTCCAACTACAACGTTAGGTGGTTGTGCTCCTCCAACTGGCACTGCTCCCATCCATACAAGCTCAAGGGTAGCTCCAGCAATAAGCCCCATTTTTAAATCTCCTAGAATTAAACCTACAATTGCTCCTGTTACAATAGGTCTATGGATATGAAAAAGTCCATTAAATAAATCAATACCAGCAATACCAGCAAATATTGCTATTAACAATGATTCTAGTAACATAGTCTTCCTCCCTTAAAAATTTATTTTATTAATTCCCAAATATTTTCTTTTGCTTCAGTAGGAACTCTTTGTATTTCTACTTCTACACCAAGTTCTTTTAATCTATTAAAAGCTTTTATATCATTATCATCAACACAAACAGCCTTTGAAATTTGTTTTTTTCCTTCAGACATATGCATATTTCCAACATTTACTTTTTTTATAGGAACTCCACCTTCAACTAATTTTACTACATCTTGAGGTGTTTCAGCTATGATAGCTATAAGTTGTCTATCAGCAGCTTTGTGAATGATATCAATAGTTTTTTGAATAGAAAAAAATCTTGTTTGAACCCCTTTAGGTGCAGCAAGGTTCATTAAATTTTGTCTAGTAGGATTAGTTGAAACATCATCATTAGGAACTAATAATAAGTTTGCTCCTGAATATTGAGTCCAAGCAGTAGCTACTTGACCATGGATTAATCTGTTATCAATTCTAGTTAAAACGATATTAGGCATAATAAAATCCTCCTTAAAATGTTGTGTTGTACGTACCTCTTTCGATAATTTTACAACTTTAAAAATATAATGTCAATAGATAAAATGTTTTTTTTTAGTATT
>OGHR01001205.1_pt1 | contig 13718 bp, 10 predicted proteins | sample 1571621 | NCBI WGS metagenome assembly OGHR01 (sample SAMEA2582038, study PRJEB24529) | metagenome | biome: Human gut stool | place: China | collected 2011
AGTGAGAGCAGAGATAGCGCTGATGTCCGGCAGTGCTTTTGCCGTTACGCACCACGCCTTCAGTAGCGGAGCAGGAAGGACATCTGATGGAAATGGAAGCCACGCAAGCACCTTAAAATCACCATCATACACTAAATCAGTAAGTTGGCAGCATTACCGATTTGCAGCATACTAATTTCAGTAAGATTGCCGCCCTTCTTGTTTAAAAGGCGGCATTACTAGCCCAGTAAAGATTTAACTCGGACTTATACCTTTAAATATCCACCAATAAACAGGGCAACGACGATAATATCGCACAGCAACAGCATAATCAGATAAATCAGCTCTTTTTTGGTAAATATCGGCTGACCATCATTTTTTTCTTTTCTTGACCAGATAAAGACCGGCAGACCACAGGTCAACAGGATAGGAATTAATGCAACATACTCAATCTGGCTGGCGTAAAGAATAAACAGACAGAATAGCGAGCCTAAAACACCGCTGGACAAAGCCAGCCTGCGGCCTTTTTTTGCATACTGATCATATTTTCCGTTTCTGCAAATACTGGTCAGATACAGCGTGGTGGTAATATAGGCCGGAACAACCATCAGCGCACTGATATTATACATGGTGGTCCAAGCATTATTTGAAAAATAAACAAGTAACATGGCCGCCTGCATCACAAAGCTACTAACCCACAGTGACACATTGGCCGCCTGTTTACTGTTCGTTCGGGCAAACGCGCGCGGGAAAGCGCCTTTCTGTCCTGCTACCATCGGTATTTCAGCGCATAGCATGGTCCAGGCAAGCCAGCCGGCCAGAACAGAAATAATCAGCCCCGCGCTCATCAGCCAGTCGCCCCACTGACCGACAACGTGGGCGAGCACGCCTGCGGTAGAGGGGTTACTGACCTGCGCTAGTTCTGCCTGAGGCATTACACCGAACGGCAGAATGGACATTAACATATAAATAATTAGCGCCAGCAGAAAGCCGATCAGTGTGGCTTTCCCTACGTCCTGTTTATTTTTGGCACGTCCGGATAGAACAACCGCTCCCTCGACGCCAATAAAGGCCCAGAGCGTTACGGTCATCGGTGCCAGAATCTGAGACAGCAGCGATACTGGTGCGGCGTCATTTCCGTTGCCACTGAGGATCGCGGGTGATTCTCCCCAAAAGTTTTTAAACAGGTCCGAATAATCGATCAGCACACCCAGCAGTAATACGAATAGGATCAGAGGGACGAGCTTGGCGATGGTTCCCAAGGTGTTAACAAATCCGGCCACTTTCGTCCCGGACAGAACAAGAAAATTATAGCCCCAGATCAGCACTGAGCCGCAGATAATGGAGTTCAGATTATTACCATCCGTAAAAACCCCCGGCATAAACTGATTAAAAGCATCCATTAAAATTACCGCAAAGGCAACGTTGCCAAATGCGGTCATCAGCCAGTAGCCCCAGGCGACGTTAAAGCCAATAAAGGAACCAAAACCTTCCTGGGCATACATATACACTCCAGCCTGAAGGTCCGGGCGCAGATCTGATAGTACGCGAAAGGAGTTTGCGATAAAATAAATACCGATCCCGGCAATAATCCATGCAATGATTACTGGCCCTAGTGCAGAAGAGGCCGCCGTGTTTTGCGGCAGACTGAAAACGCCGCCTCCCAGCATGGAGCTAACGACAATAGCGATGAGGGATATAAGCCCCAGCTTATGTCCTCCGGCGCTATTGTCACTATTTTTTACATCTGAAGATTGCTCTGCCATAACGTTTCCCTCAGCTATTCTATAATATTGCCGTCGGATTGCAGGCGATCCGACGGTATTGTTCTTTCCCCCGCCTACTGGCGGCCCTTTTTAATACCAGAGACCTGGCGTTTAAAGGTTATGTGGCCGGGTAGCGACTGCCCATCGCGTTCTTCTTCCACAATCGCTCTGACCCAGAAGTCCCCGTCTTCATCGACGTTAACGCCCTGGATCTCATGTTCAAAACCTGGGAATTGCTTATCGAATTCCTGCAGGGCGCGCAGATAGCCAATAATGCCCTTGTTACCTTGCGGCATCCGTTCGCCCGGCATCAGTACAGGAATGCCTGGGGGATATGGGACGAGCATGCTGGCGGCAATTCTGCCGCTAAAATCATCCAGCCGGATATGCTCGGTTTTGTAGCGTACGACTTTCTGATAGGCTTCTGCCGGGGTCATAACTGGTTCCGGATCGGTGTTTACCGCGTCGTTGATATGCGACATCAGCTCCAGCTCATCCATTTTTTCATGCATTATCTGACATAGCTCCTTGAGGGTTAGCGTGTCGTAGTGTGGAGAATGCGCTTTCAGCGACGGGATAGCATCTGTGGCCAGATCGTCATTGTCGTAATGCTTTTTAAAGGCCAGCAGGCTTTCAATCAGAGTTCCCCATTTGCCTTTGGTGATGCCGACGGAGAACAGGATCAGCACGGTGTAGTCACCAGTACGGGCAATTTCAATGCGACGGTCATCGAGAAAACGGGTCAGCAAATATCCCGGAATACCGTTTTTCTGGTATTCTCCCTTCGGGCCGATCCCTGGACAAGTCAGGGTCACTTTTACTGGATCGAGCATACTGTTGGTTTCGACCAGATCATCATCGGCAAAACCGTGCCAGCGCTCACCGGAGCGCAGCGACCAGCAGTCGGCGCTGTGGCTCAGCAGCGATACGGGTGCCTCTTCAAAACTGTATCGCTGCCCAGAATCGCTGTCCTGCACTTCGGTTGGCTGAAGCACATCGAAGAACCAGGCGTCACCACCTTCCTGCTCCTGGAGCTGGCGCTTGACGCTGACCACGGCTTTACGGAAGGCAATCGCTTCTTCAATTGACTCCTGCACAAGCGAATAACCGGATTCACCCTCCATCATGCTTACTGCCACATCAATTGATGCAATGATCGGGTAGTAGGGTGAGGTCGTGCCGTGCATCATAAAGGCATCGTTAAAGTCATCGAAATTAAGCGGCGCGCGATCGCTTTTCTTCACATGAATCATTGAGGCCATGGAGAGTGAGGGCAGCATTTTATGGGTGGACTGTACGGCGAATAGGGTTGGACGATTTGGCGTTTCCTCCGCGTCCATTGCATAGCGACTCTGGTATAGCGGATGGAAACGCGCATAGGCATACCATGCTTCATCAAAATGGATGCGCGGTGCGCTTTCACCCAGGTGTCTGACTACATCGTTCACGTTATAACAGAAGCCATCATAGGTGCAGTTGGTTACCACGGCGTAGGACGGGGACTGGCTGACCGCACCAGATGCCAGTCGGCTGTTTGCCACCAGCGCATCAATACTGGCCTTCTTCAGGCGCCCGGTCGGGATAGGCCCAATCAGCCCCCACGCGTTGCGGGTAGGTTTCAGGTAAACCGGCCTTGCCTGAGACAAGGTCAGGCCATGATTAAGTGACTTGTGGCAATTTCGGTCAATAATGGCAATTTCATCTGCGCCAACCGCAGCCTGGGCCACAATACGGTTCGACCCCGATGAGCCGGAAACACCGTAGAAGGTCCAATCAGAGCCAAACAGTCGGGCCGCAATTTCTTCCGATTTTTTAGGCGGTCCGGCGTGGATCAGATAATCCCCCATCTCCGCGGTAGCCACACCAATATCAGCGCGCATCATGTTTTCGCCAAAGAAGTTAATGAACTCAATGCCAACAGGATGTTTCAGATAGGCCATTCCCCCCATATGCCCCGGGCAGTCCCAGTAATAGTCACCGTCCTCGGTAAAGTCCTTAAGGGTTTTAAAGTAGGGAGGAAGAAGCTTATCCGCATAGCGGTGGACTAAGGAGTACAGTCGATTGGCAGTGAAGGCTGCGGATTCAGAGAACAGATAAACATATTCGCTGACCTCTTTTAAGACGTCGAGTGGGATACGATCGGTAATATTCTGTTCTGAGAAAATTATCAGCGGCGTCGTGGCATTTCTTTTGCGGAATATGCTGATAAAGTGCTGTAGCTCTTCTGCAAAGGTCGGATTGTCTGGCTCCCAGTAAAAACCAATCCCGCTGTATTGGGGGCTTTTTTCGATGATTTTTAATCCATCAGAGATCTGGTGCGTGATATGAATTTTAAAACCGCGTTCCGCGAGTTCGGTTTGAAGCTCTTCCAGTACCTGCTGCGAAGGGTTGTCGCCATCAAGATATTGTGAGGAAATAAATAAAAGATTGTGGTTAAATTTCATTAGGTGTCTCCACTGTTACTGTTCAGATAGTATTTAACTGTGAGGATGTCATGCCCAAGAAACAGACATTATCGTCACCTTAACTTGCTGTGAATTAATCTGGACTAAAAATGTATCGTTTTATAATGCAGTAGAATAAAAACAATGATGTCGAGGACCAGCAGTAAAATAAAAAATGCCAGTTCGCGTAGCGTAAATATTTTATCTGCGCGATCGTCTTTTTTTCTTGCCCAGATAAACAGGGGCACGCCCAGCGTAAGCAGCACCGGAACCATCGCCAGATATTTGATTTCACTGGCGTAGAACATAAACAGGCAGAATACAAAGCCGATAATACTGCTGACCAGCGCGGCGCTGCGGCTGTGATTCGTGGTATAGCTGGCATACTCGCCGCTAATACATAGTTTAAACAGGTATGCCGTGGTCATTAAATACGCAGGTAAAACGGTCAGGGTAGAGATAGCCAGCATTGCAAGCCAGGCATCGTTAGAAAAGTAGACCAGAAGTACGACGATTTGCATAAACGCACTGCTTATATAAAGCGAAACCGAGGCCGAACCCTTCACATTTTTTTTGCTGAACGGTTTCGGGAATGTGCCGTTCTGCGCGGCCACCATAGGCAGTTCGGCGCAGATGATGGTCCACGCCAGCCAGCTGGTAAGCACCGAAATCAGCACCCCCAAGATAATCATAATCTTCCCCCATTCACCGACAACAATCTTCAGAATACCGGCGGTGGATGGGGTTGGAATTGCGCTGAGCTCATGTTGAGTCAGCACGCCAAACGGCAGGATGGAGACCAGCAGACAGATAATCAGTGATACAACGAAGCCAATGAATGTGGCTTTACCCACGTCGCGTTTATTTTTGGCCCGACCGGAAAGAGCGACAGCCCCCTCAACGCCGATGAAGCTCCAGAGTGCCACGCTAAGCGGTGAAGTTACCTGTGAGAAAATAGAGCCTAGGTCCTGACTGGCCTTACTCGCGCTGTGCCCCCAGACGTTATCTGCGAACGTGGTGTACTTCATAAACAGCATGAGAATAATAATAAAGGCCACCAGCGGGATCAGTTTGGCCAGCGTGCCGACGATGTTAATCGACCCGGCAATGCGGGTACCGGAGAGGACTAAAAAGTTGAATCCCCATATCAGCAAAGAGGCACCGATAACGGAAGGAATATTGTTCCCTCCCTTGAAATCACCTGGTAAGAAATAATTCAGCGTATCCATCACCATAATGGCAAAGGCGACGTTGCTGAATATAGTCATCAGCCAGTAGCCCCAGGCGACGTTAAATGCCGTAAATCGGCCGAACCCTTCCCGGGCATACATATAAACTCCTGACTGGAGATCAGGTCTAATGTTTGACAGCACGATAAAAGTTCTGGAGATGAAAAACATGCCGATACCACAGACTATCCATGCTATCGCCACCGGGCCCACGGCAGAATTCTCCGCCATATTCTGGGGGAGTCCGTCAACGCCGCTGCCGATCATCGAGCTCACGACAATGGATGTTAGCGCAAGCAAGCCCAACTTTTGTTTATTATTTTTTTCAGTCGAATCGATATGCATAAGCTGGCTCTTATTTTTTTTAAATCATAGAATCTCTTTGTAAGGCTTCATGTTGTGGACACTAATTTCTCTGACGATATAAATTAATTATAAATAAGGTCGTCACGATAAAATTCATTATATTCCTAATTTATTCTATGTATATAAGAATTAACCCTTGCTATATGTAATCAAAGTCCTACGAATGTAGGAAAGGGTGATGCCTCTAATTGCTTGAATCTGATGTATAATACGGGCTTTTGAGGTTATCTCATGGCCAGCGTTAATATTCATTGTCCCCGTTGTCAGTCAGCTCAGGTTTACCGCCATGGTCAGAACCCTAAAGGCCGTGACAGATTTCGCTGCCGTGACTGCCACCGTGTGTTTCAGCTCACTTATACTTATCAAGCACGTAAGCCGGGTATGAAAGAGATGATCACTGAAATGGCCTTTAATGGTGCCGGGGTTCGCGATACCGCCAGGACACTGAAAATTGGTATTAACACCATCATCCGGACTTTAAAAAACTCGCACCAACGCAAATAACTTCTTCGCCTGTTGCCCATGCTGATGTGGCGCTTATCTGCGAGCTTGATGAGCAATGGAGCTACGTTGGCAGTAAAGCCCGGCTACACTGGCTCTGGTACGCGTACAACACCAAAACAGGCGGTGTACTGGCCTACACTTTTGGTCCCCGAACCGATCAAACGTGCCGGGAGCTACTGGCACTGCTTACACCCTTCAACATCGGCATACTCACCAGCGATGACTGGGACAGCTATGGCCGGGTGGTGCCGAAGAATAAGCATCTGACCGGCAAAATATTCACCCAACGCATTGAGCGTAATAATCTGACGCTACGCACCCACATTAAGCGGTTGGCTCGTAAACAATCTGCTTCTCACGCTCAGTTGAGATCCACGAAAAAGTGATCGGAGCATTTATCGAAAAACACATATTCTACTAATTGGATGCACTACCGAGATTTGAATCAAAGCGTTGGTATGCAAGGGATGTGTCGAACTCTCTAGTGGGAAAACTGCGGAAGAATTGCGGGGAAGTAGCGGGGAAAAACTTCACTGTTGATGCTGAACAGTCTTTCTGGTTGGCTCTTGTTCGCACTATGTACAGTGTTAGTTTGATTAAACTCGGTGAGTGTGACAAAGACGGTAATTTTTGCAGTTTTAGGTGAAGTCTAATGGGTTAAGTGATTTCGGCTATGCTCCCGACAGATTAACACGCTACATCGGTAACTATGTCAGCGCTTGGCTAACGAAGCTGAAGGTCCGCTGTGAGCGATGAGCAGACCAACTAATCTCAGCCTACTTGTTTTATTTCATCAGTACGCCCTGAAGCATCGACTGCGTATCTTGTAGGACCGCTAACATTGATGCCTATATAATTGAAGACCGAATCTGGTTTGATATAAATCAAAAAAGATAAATTTAACCTGATGAAAAGAAAAGCAATTCTTGTTTTCTGACAAACACTGGGATATCAGCGTTGATTATTAGACGATCGGTCAATATTGTTTATTGACTACTTTATAGCTCAATGACATCAAACCAGAAAGACGAGAAAAAAATGTTTAAATCCTTATTAATCAGTAAGATGCATGGTCGCCACAGTGCCCAAATTGCTGAAATCGCTGAAAGCGAGCTGCCACAGGGGGATGTGGAGGTCAATGTCGACTGTTCATCTATCAACTACAAAGACGCACTGGCTATTACGGGCCGCGGGCCTATCGTCCGGCACTTTCCAATGGTGCCAGGCATTGATTTTGCCGGTACAGTGTCCGCCAGCTCACATCCTGAATATCAGACCGGGGATAAGGTCCTGCTGACCGGCTGGGGTGTAGGAGAAAAACATTGGGGTGGGCTTTCCGAAAAAGCGCGGGTAAAGGGAGACTGGCTGACGCCGCTCCCGGCTTGAAGTGGCACACTGAATTTGGCCACCTGAACAGAGGTGATATGCTCACCTCAGAACAACACAGGTGCTCCAATGAAAAAAAGAAATTTTAGCGCCGGCTGATGGTCGTACGGACCTTTTTACCCCGGAGAACACCGGCAAGTCCCATAACCGCCATGAGGCGCGCCACTGTACATCTGGCCACCCTGATTCCTTCCCGTAACAACTGACGCCAGACTTTACGCACACCGTACACCTGATGATTTTCATCGTATACGCGCTGTATCTCTCTCTTCACATCGTGCTGCGCACGGGCACTGCGTTTATCCGGATGATGTCGCTGTTGCTGACAATGGTAATACGTTGACGGGGCAATATGCAGTTCGCTGCATACCGGTCCGACCCCGTACTGCTCACGCAGCTTATCCAGCAGTGGCATCATTTTTTCCAGAGGCGGTCGAACTCCGCCTTCGCAAAATAAGCGGAAGCCTGGCGAAGGATATCGTTACTGCGGCGCAGTTCACGATTTTCACGTTCCAGCTCTTTCAGACGCTGACGTTCAGCGCTGGTGAGCCCACCATCACCGCCCCCGGTATCCCGCTCATGCTGGCGAACCCAGACACGCAGAGTCTCCGGCGTACAGCCAATCTTTGGGGCAATGGAACAAATTGCCGCCCACTGTGAGTCATATTCATCCTGACTTTCCAGAACCATACGGACTGCCCGTTGACGGACTTCGGGGGAAAAACGAGTATTTTTAGTCATCCTGTTTACCTCTTTCTCAGGAAGTTTAGTCTCCAGGATTCCCGGGGCGGTTCATGTCAGTCGGTCTCTGGTTGTATCCACGGACCGCACTCTTGACATAAGAGTGCGGTCCGTGGAAAACGGAGTTGAAAAAATGGTGTCTGAAAGAAGGTACCATCATTGTGATGACAAATACTTTGGCGTGGATAATGTAATTAATTGCTGAAATTAACCGTATATGCGGTAAGACTCATATCAGTATCAGGTCCGGTTAATTGCTGATACTGATATAAACTTTTTACAAAAGGATGAATGCAGAAGGTTACTCTAATGGCCAGAGTGATGACAATGATGGTCAGACGTTGACCTGCAGAAACTGCATTTTAATTGGTCTATAAAGTCTGCAAGAGGAATCAGGGTCAGATCAGTGAGTCTTATCGCGGCCCGAAGCTATGACTGAAAGAAGGCTGGATACAGAATTGCAACAATTTGGCAATGTCAGAACACAGAAGCTTTGCAAGCAGGTGAAAGGTTATGTCTAGCAAAAGGAGTATATCAGAATATATCTACTGATGTACAAAACACAACAATAGCTTCATGATATATAAATACGTGATGACGAGTGGTACTCCGCATGGTTATTTAACTTCTCAGCACCACTAATGATCCTGAGCAACTTCGTATTTGGGCCATTGCCATGGAGTAGAAAGCTGTGTCTGAGAATGCAGAATTTGAGAAAAGAATTCGCTTTCTTGGAGAGCTTCTGAAAATGGCACGCTAACAACGTTTTGTTAAAAAATGTGAATCACTTGCCGGGGCTGCATTTTCTATTCGAGGAGAATGTTGACGTAGATATTACAGAAATCTCAGCGCATCAGGATAAACTGCTACCTTAGGTCAACCACCAAAAGAAAATACAATACGTCCAGTTTGTATGCCTTTAATAACACATCTTCTAAATGTTGAAGAATTATCCCGCCTGCTGAAGAACGTTGCTCTGAGTGTGATAAACCTTTTTATTCTTGATGATGTCAGCGAGAAGATGGAATATATCCCCGACTGGGTCGTGGTTACCCGGTTAAACATCTGGTGGCGCTAATAAATCGTAAGCGTACAGCCTGAACCGTCTGGTCAGAATCTGACGAATTAGACAAAGTGGTGTCCACCAAATAAGTAGTGGGAACCAAAGTGTCAGATATGCAGAAAAATGTGACTCCCGGCAGGCGAAAAGGCTGCCCTAATTATCCTCCCGAATTTAAACAGCAGCTCGTTGCTGCCTCCTGTGAACCCGGGATATCCATCTCAAAACTTGCTCTTGAAAATGGCATTAACGCCAATCTGTTGTTCAAATGGCGACAACAATGGCGCGAGGGAAAGCTGCTATTACCTTCTTCAGAGAGCCCCCAGCTACTTCCTGTGACTCTCGATGCAGCTGCCGAACAGCCAGAATCGCTCGCAGAGGACCCGGAAACCCTCAGTATCAGCTGTGAGGTAACGTTCCGGCACGGGACGCTCCGCTTCAATGGCAATGTCAGCGAAAAGCTCCTGACTCTGCTGATACAGGAACTGAAGCGATGATCCCGTTACCTTCCGGGACCAAAATTTGGCTGGTTGCCGGTATCACCGATATGAGAAATGGCTTCAACGGCCTGGCTGCGAAAGTACAGACGGCGCTGAAAGACGATCCCATGTCCGGCCATGTTTTCATTTTCCGGGGCCGCAGCGGCAGTCAGGTTAAACTGCTGTGGTCCACCGGTGACGGGCTGTGCCTCCTGACCAAACGGCTGGAGCGTGGGCGCTTCGCCTGGCCGTCAGCCCGTGATGGCAAAGTGTTCCTTACACAGGCGCAGCTGGCGATGCTGCTGGAAGGTATCGACTGGCGACAGCCTAAGCGGCTGCTGACCTCCCTGACCATGCTGTAAATCTCTTTATCCTGGTTGTCACAGAATAAGCCCGGTAAAATACGGGCTTATGAACGACATCTCTTCTGACGACATCTTCCTGCTGAAACAGCGCCTGGCCGAACAGGAAGCGCTGATCCACGCCCTGCAGGAAAAGCTGAGCAACCGGGAGCGCGAAATAGACCATCTGCAGGCGCAGCTGGATAAACTCCGCCGGATGAACTTCGGCAGTCGTTCCGAAAAAGTCTCCCGCCGTATCGCACAAATGGAAGCCGATCTGAACCGGCTTCAGAAAGAGAGCGATACGCTGACTGGTAGGGTGTATGACCCGGCAGTACAGCGTCCGTTGCGTCAGACCCGCACCCGTAAGCCGTTCCCTGAATCACTACCCCGTGACGAAAAGCGACTGTTGCCTGCGGCGCCGTGCTGCCCGAACTGCGGCGGTTCACTGAGCTATCTGGGCGAGGATACCGCCGAACAGCTGGAGTTGATGCGTAGCGCCTTCCGGGTTATCCGGACGGTACGGGAAAAACATGCCTGTACTCAGTGCGATGCCATCGTGCAGGCACCTGCACCTTCGCGGCCCATCGAGCGGGGTATCGCCGGACCGGGGCTGCTGGCCCGCGTGCTGACCTCGAAGTATGCAGAGCACACCCCGCTGTATCGCCAGTCAGAAATATACGGCCGGCAAGGTGTGGAGCTGAGCCGTTCACTGCTGTCGGGCTGGGTGGATGCATGCTGCCGGCTGCTGTCTCCGCTGGAAGAGGCGCTTCATGGCTATGTCATGACTGACGGCAAACTCCATGCCGATGATACCCCGGTCCAGGTACTGCTGCCGGGTAATAAGAAGACGAAGACCGGGCGGTTGTGGGCGTATGTTCGTGATGACCGCAATGCCGGGTCAGCGTTGGCACCTGCAGTGTGGTTCGCTTACAGCCCGGACAGAAAAGGCATCCATCCGCAGACTCATCTTGCTTGCTTCAGCGGTGTGCTGCAAGCGGATGCGTACGCCGGGTTCAACGAGCTGTATCGCAATGGTCGGATAACGGAAGCTGCCTGCTGGGCTCATGCCCGCCGAAAGATCCACGATGTGCACGTCCGCATCCCGTCAGCACTGACGGAAGAAGCCCTGGAGCAGATCGGTCAGTTGTACGCCATAGAGGCGGATATAAGGGGAATGTCGGCAGAGCAGCGGCTTGCTGAACGTCAGCGAAAAACGAAACCGCTGTTGAAATCCCTGGAAAGCTGGTTGCGTGAAAAGATGAAGACCCTGTCGCGACACTCAGAGTTGGCGAAGGCGTTCGCGTACGCACTTAACCAGTGGCCGGCACTGACGTACTATGCGAACGATGGCTGGGTGGAAATCGACAACAACATCGCTGAAAATGCCCTGCGGGCGGTCAGTCTGGGTCGTAAAAACTTCCTGTTCTTCGGCTCTGACCATGGTGGTGAGCGGGGAGCGCTACTGTACAGCCTGATCGGGACGTGCAAACTGAATGACGTGGAGCCAGAAAGCTACCTTCGCCATGTGCTTGGCGTCATAGCAGACTGGCCGGTCAACCGGGTCAGCGAACTGCTTCCGTGGCGCATAGCACTGCCAGCTGAATAACACATCCCCGTCAATACGGCCCTCGCTGTACGCTTACATATAAAGCTCCGTCAGATATTATGGAGAACAGAACGTTTCTGCGCTGTCTTGCTAGGGCGATAAACACCTAGCTATGTCGTTTGTGTAGTAGGCCCTGGATATTGGGGCTATGAGTGCAGCGAAGGCTGTCAGGAACAACGACCGCTTAAGAGCTTTATTACCCCGCCTTGACGGATGTTCTCCTCGTATTGACGAACTGGAACGCCGGATTGTCAGCGCCAATGATATAAGACGGTAAATCACCATTTGGATTAGCTCGATCCATCCAACATGTTGTTTCCTAGAGGTTCTTACATCAGAAAGGACATCAACATACTGAGCAGAGAAGACTTTTAGATGGTAAAGCAAATGCGCTAGCAGGGCGAGTACATTGTCGATATTGCGACTCAGGTTGGTTATTCTGAGCGAACTTGTACCGGCGGTCAGTCTGAAGCTGCAGCCACTTATTCTTCCGGATCACAGGTAATCATATATGGCAAACTGTAATACAGTCGCTTGTACTGAAAAGTATTATGTATAAAATAGAATCTGTATTCATATCAGCACAAGGGACCACCAAATCCCGGCAGCATTCCTTACGTCAGTTATCCCGCATCACCCTGTGAGTGCGGGATTTTTTTTTTGAGGTTCCTTTTTATTGAATATATATAAATAATGAATAATCGTGGATTCTGATAATCCCCTGCAGGGTGCAATCAGGTAAACAGTAAATACATCAGTTCATACCGTTTGTCTTTTTTTAACAAAGAAAATAGTCCTGGAGTTGTTCCCGGGCATTTGCCCGGGATGATTACTGTTTTAACGGATTATTAATCTTTGCATATTCAAATGGACTGATAAATCTTTCTCTGTTTGCATTCAGAAAATCGGCCCACCACTGTAGCATCAGTCGGCGTTCTCCCAGATGTTCTGCTTTATGAATGTAAGCAGCACGTACACCATTACGCTCCTGATGACTCATCTGACGTTCCACTGCATCACGGGACCACAATCCTGATTCTATTAACGCGCTACATGCCATCGTCCTGAATCCATGCCCACAGATATCCTGGGTTGTGTCATACCCCATAACTCTGAGGGCTTTATTTACGGTGTTTTCACTGATTGGTTTATGCGGGTCATGTGCTCCCGTAAAGACCAGACCATTTTCACCAGCCCATGTCTGAAGTTCTGTAAGTATAGCTACAGCCTGCTTGCTGAGGGGAACAAGATGCGGAGTTCTCATCTTGGAACCCCGGTGCGAGAAATTTACGCCTGGCAGAGGCTCGCGTTCAGCAGGAATAGTCCACATGGCATTTTCAATATCAATTTCTGACCAGCGGGCATATCTGAGTTCACTGGAGCGAATAAAAACCAGTAAATTCAGCATAACAGCAAGTCGGGTAATAGGCTGACCTTTATAACTGCCAATACGGGACAGAAGTTCAGGAAGACGTGAAAGATCAAGAGCGGGGCGATGCTGGCGTTTTACAGTGGTCAATGCGCCAGCCATATCCAGAGCAGGATTATATCTGATGATGCCAGACTGTACGGCATAACGCATTACAGCAGATATCCTTTGCTGCAGACGACTGGCGATTTCATAAATCTGTTTAGCCTCTGCAGCGCGAACTGGGATAAGCAGGTCCGGAGTGTTGAGTTTTGTGATATCCCGGTTGCCGATAAAAGGGAAAACATGCGTCTCGAGGCTTTTGAGTACTTTATCGCTGTGTGATTGTGTCCATTGTTTATTACTGGCATGCCAGCGTCGTGCAATATGTTCAAAAGAGAGCTGT
>OGHR01001228.1_pt1 | contig 13313 bp, 17 predicted proteins | sample 1571621 | NCBI WGS metagenome assembly OGHR01 (sample SAMEA2582038, study PRJEB24529) | metagenome | biome: Human gut stool | place: China | collected 2011
AGTTTCCTCAAGTGTTTCATTTCCCATGGATGGGCAGCCAAGTGCGAATACCGGATAATCTTTAAGGTCATCTGCTTTGATATCTTCTACAGAAACAACTTTTGCTGTTGCTCCGCCATCCTGAATGCCTTTACCTAAGATTGTTGCCATAGCTGCTGTGTTGCCTGTACCGCTCCAGTATGCGACCATAATTTCTTTCATTGTTGAAACTCCTCCTGTAAAATGTGATCTCTTTTGATCATTTTTCTATTAGATCAAAGACGGTCAATGACCGCTCTGATTAAACAAATTGATACTGTTCCGCCATTCCAAATCCCATGCCCTGTTTGACCATATCCATGGCAATTTGTTTCACTCTGGCATACAATCGAAATGTCTCACGGGCCTTTTCTTCATTCTCATATACTTTCCAATAACCACTGCAGAGACAGTCACGGCCATGATGCTCAATAAAGCCCTTCACATCTCCCAATGGATAACCAAGGAGGATACCCATCTCATGAGGAAATCCTGCTTCGCCGCGCTTATATTCTCTGAAACGCTTTGCTGCATATGCCAGTATTTCATCCATTGTCATATTTTCAGTATACCCAAATTGTTGCATAAAAGACCTGTTATCCGGATCCACCAGCTGACTGTAAAGGGCCTCTTCCCGAAACAAGAACCAGACCTGCTTTTTCGCACGATGTTCAAAGCATCGAACTTTCAGACCTGTTGTTTCTACAAGGGACTTCAACGCCTTTGCATAACACTGATCAATAATCAGCAAATTCGAAGGCTTGATACCGAAAATGACCGGTGCACACTGCTCTGCAGCCTTTTCCTGTATTCCTCTTATTATTTCATACGTCTGCCTGTATGCCACCATCATTTATCTCTCCTTTACTCGGTTAGGTACATCTAACTATCTGGTGTCATTATCATATCAGCTCTATAGGAAAAAGGCAATACCTTTTATTGAGAATGAATCTCATTACCATCATTATTGATATTTTATCTCATTAATCGTCAAAAACAGCCTATTTTAAGCGATTTATACAATTTATTTGAATTTTTATGCACAATATTCACAAAAAAATAACCGGCTCAGAATGCTCTGAACCGGTTATTTTTTGTGTACGAATTAATATTTATTTTTATCAGGACTACTGTATAGTCACTTCAACAATTTCATCAGCCGCATTTGAATTATAACCTTTACGGCGCAGTACATTTTGAAGTACTTCTGTCCATTCCGTCTGATTAAGGACGATTTTATTTTGATTTTTCAAGAGAATCTGGCATCCGCTTCCTGAACCTAAAGCGGTCTGGGGTTTCAGTGTTGCCACCTTTAACACCCCGATATCCGTCAGTGTATTGACCATACGGTATACCGTTGCCATACCGATACCCGGATCATGCTGAATGGCTTGATAATAAATCTCTTTACAGCTGGCACATTCATGCTCGAACACGATATCCAGTATCAGCTCTCTTTGCTTTGTCACGCGAAAACCACGTTTTCTCAGTAAATAGAGAATTTCTTCCTTCTCTCTGCTGACACGTTGATATTGTTCCGTGTCTCTATTTGCAACAGCTGCTGCCGCCACCGCATCCACCTCCACAATGACTGCAGTCACCACAGCCCTTGCCATTTTTCTTATCTTTAATCATCGAACGAACAATTGCTGCGACAATGATTATCAGTATAACACCTACTATAAGAGTTCCCATTAAGCACTCGCCCGACCTTTCAAATCAATTTAAGCTACTGCTTTGCCTTTTACTTCTAATGTGTTGCTTTCCTTGTATGGACGGAACAACAGATAGAAGAATCCAATGATTACCAGGATAGCGACAACTGTGAAGATACCAAATGTGTGATTGGCAACAAGGTTACCAATCTGGTTGATAACGAGGGCTACAAGATAAGCGAAACCGCACTGATAGCCAACTGCAATCCAGAACCATTTTGCATTGTTCATCTCACGCTTGATAGCACCCATCGCTGCGAAGCATGGTGCACACAGCAGGTTGAATGCCATGAATGCATAACCAGAAACAAGTGTGAAGGAAGCTGCCATTGCCTGATATACTGTACCATCGCCGCCACCATAAAGGATACCCAGTGTACCAACGATATTTTCCTTTGCTACAAGACCTGTAACAGATGCTACAGTTGCCTGCCAGTTACCAAATCCAAGTGGTACAAAGATCCATGCAATTGCATGACCTACTCTTGCAAGAATACTGCTGTCTAACTGGTCTTCCGCAAGCATTGTGAATGCCCCGTCTACCCAGCCGAAATAGGAAAGGAACCAAACAAGGATTGTTGATAATGTAATAATTGTACCAGCTTTCTTAATGAAAGACCAGCCACGTTCCCATGTTCCTCTGAGAACTGCGCCAGCAGTAGGAATATGGTATGCCGGAAGCTCCATAACAAAAGGAGCAGGATCACCAGCAAAAAGTTTTGTTTTCTTCAGGATAATACCTGAACAGATAATTGCTGCCATACCAAGGAAGTATGCGCTTGTTGCAACCCATGCAGCACCACCGAATACAGCACCTGCGATCATGGCGATGAAAGGTGTCTTCGCACCGCAAGGGATAAATGTTGTTGTCATGATGGTCATACGACGGTCACGTTCATTCTCAATGGTTCTGGAAGCCATGATACCCGGGATACCACAACCTGTACCAACAAGGATTGGAATGAAAGATTTACCGGAAAGACCGAATTTACGGAAAATTCTATCCATGATGAAGGCGATACGCGCCATGTAACCACAAGACTCCAGGATGCAGAGCAAGAAGAACAGGACAAGCATCTGAGGTACGAAACCAAGAACCGCGCCAACACCAGCGATAATACCATCTACAATCAGACCCTGGAGCCATTCAGCACAATTAGCTTTTTCGAGCAGACCGCTGACTGCATCTGGAATACTGCTGATAAATGTACCATAAGCCTTTGGATCTGGTGCTTCAAAACCAGCTTCTGACAATGCTGCAACTGCGGCTGTCAGATCATCATAAGAAGAAGTAGTTTCTTCTGTTGCAAGTGTTTCCTCATCTTCTACAAGATAAGAAGCTTCTGTTGAAGGATCAACCTGAGCAACAAATGCATTCACAGCTGCTTCAGCTGCTGCAGGATCATAATCATCGGCTTCTGAATCAATAGCTGCTTCTACAGCGCTTGTATCCATGCCCTGATCTGCTTCATATGTAATAAAACCATTCAGCACCTGCATTTCTTCTGCGTAAGCATCATTGTCATCACCATAACCGCCATCGCTGCCAAGGAAGAAACCATCACCAAATAAATTGTCATTGGTCCAGTCTGTTGCTGCAGCACCGATTGTTGTCATGGAAATATAGTAAACAAGGAACATGATCACTGCAAAGATTGGCAGAGCCAGAATACGGTTTGTAACGATTCGGTCAATCTTATCAGAAATTGTATCTGCGCCCGCATGTTTTTTCTTCAGACAGCCGCCGATGATGCTTGCGATATATTCATATCTTTCATTTGTGATGATACTTTCTGAGTCATCATCCATTTCCTTTTCAGCTTTGGAAATGATTGCTTCTACATTTGGTGCGCTCTTCATCTGAGCTGCAATCTTGTCATCACGTTCAAATAATTTAATTGCATAGAATCTCTTCTGAGCATCCGCAACATCAGAACCGAGAAGTGTTTCGATCTCATTCAGGTAGCCTTCGACTTTGCTGTTAAACTTATGTACAGTGCCCTGAACAGTTTTGGCCTGAGCAGCCTTAACAACGGCATCAGAAGCTTCCTTAATACCCGTTCCCTTCAAAGCAGAGATTTCATAAACAGGGCATCCGCATGCTGCGCTCAATTTCTGAATGTTGATGTTATCACCATTCTTCTGGACAAGGTCCATCATGTTGATGGCCATAATAACCGGAATACCAAGTTCCATAAGCTGTGTTGTCAGATAAAGGTTACGCTCAAGGTTCGTACCATCAACGATGTTGAGGATCGCATCCGGTTTCTCGTTCAAAATGTAATTTCTTGCTACAACTTCCTCAAGTGTATATGGAGAAAGTGAATAAATACCCGGAAGGTCAGTGATAATAACGTCTTTATGACCTTTTAATTTACCTTCCTTTTTCTCAACTGTTACGCCAGGCCAGTTACCTACAAACTGGTTAGAACCCGTTAATGCGTTGAACAATGTTGTTTTACCGCAGTTTGGGTTGCCGGCAAGTGCAATTCTGATTGCCATTTTTTTACCTCCAGATTTTCAACAATTAGAACAATTAAAACAAACGATAAGGTTTGATGAAGCTAACCTTATGTCCTTAAAAAAGGTTCAATATTTACTGAACCTCAATCAGCTCTGCGTCAGCTTTACGCAAAGATAATTCATATCCTCTGACTGTTACTTCTATTGGATCACCAAGTGGTGCCACTTTACGAACATAGACGGATGTGCCCTTTGTCAGACCCATATCCATGATACGTCTCTTAATAGCGCCTACACCTGTAATCTTTGAAACTGTGACAGTCTGGCCGACTCCTACATTTCTAAGTGTCATGGCTTTGTCTCCTCTCTTATCTGAATGCGCATGCATTCTATCTATTCTGAATGCGCATGCATTCTATCTATACAGACATCCGATTAACGATTCACCGTAATCTTGGATGCCATGCCACGATTCAAGGCTACCCTTGAACCCTTGACTGCGATAATCATGCCGGCATCTGTATTGCCGACAACTTCAACATCTGTTCCGGCAGCAAATCCCAGATTATGCAGATGATGGACAACATCTTCCTTGCCACGGATATCTGTGATCGTACCTGACTCTCCTACACCTAATAAAGCTAAAGGCATCATGTTTCCTCCTTTAATTCAGGTTCATGTATGCAGAACCTGGTGTATTTATTGATAACGGCTATCATTTACATTGCTATTATACGCATTCGCGTGGTTAGTGTCAACTATCTTTTTCAATTTTATTGAAAAATATTCTCATTTTCATCTATTTCAATGCAATTTTGTGAGTTCTTACTGAAAAATCCTTTCAATATTAGCCACTCATTGAAAAAATTTACCTATATCACACTTAAACCTTACTGAGATTACAGATAAGCCTTTGATAGACTGGCCCAATATATGCTATACTCTATTTATATCTATTGTGAACCGCTAAAGTCCCAATCCAAACACGCCAGGGTTCTCAATCTCTATAAAAGGAGTACTGCCATGCCAAGCATTATCTTTCATTTAACTGAAGCCAAGCTCATCACTCAACACCTGCGCGAGGCATCTGCTGATTACCCGTTTACCCATATACACGGATGGCAGAACGATTTCACCATCGGAAGTATCCTGCCCGATGCCATTCCACGTCCATTAAAATATAAGACCCATTTCTGGCATCCGTCCGATTTCTCCCATGTGGTGATCGCACCAGATCTTAATTTATGGCAGAAAACATATCCGAATACCCTGAAAGAACCGATGCTGATCGGCTATCTTGCCCATCTTCATCTGGATTATCTGTATTTCACCGAGTATCTGCCATCTATTGTCCGCTTTTTAAATGAACAGGGACTGGATGAAACAGAATCTTTAAAGGCAGTCTCTGTCCAAATCCGTCAAACAGGGGAACAGATGCCTGTGATGACCTTTTTCTCCAAAGATTATTTTTACGGTGACTATATCCGGATGAGTCCGCATCTTATTGAGAAATATCATCTTTCCATGCCTGCTTCACCAATCCATCCATGGCCGGTAAATGAGACAGATTTTGCCGCCTATCGCCAGTTCTGCAAACTGGCTGCTGCCGATCTGTCACTGGACATAAAAAAAGAGCCGGTCAGGATATTCGACCCGACCGACTTCGAAAACTTTGTAAATAAAGCTGCTGAAACATTTATTCAACAGTTTATCCGATAGTTTTTATAATCGTTTACTCTGTTTGCACTACGATTTACCGTTTCAATCTGCAGCACACCGTATTATTTGCTGTCTATCACTTCAAGCATTTTATGCCGCAACAATTTTCTCAAACTCACGGAGTTTCTGCTTTGCTTCCGGACTCAGATTACGCGGAACCTGAATCTGAACAGCTGCATACATATCACCATGAACAGACGGATCCTTCATGGAAACAATGCCTTTGCCACGGAGTCTGATCTTGCTGCCCGACTGAATACCGGCAGGAATCTTGCATTTCACACTGCCCTTCAGAGTATTCACAATGGCCTCACCGCCAAAAACAGCAGTTGTAAACGGAACAGAAATTGTTGTATAAACATCCATGCCTTTCCGCTCATATCCCGGCTTCTCATCTACGTGGATCTTCAAAAGCAGATCGCCTGCTTCGCCGCCATTCATACCCGGACCACCTTTGCCACGAAGACGGATACTCTTGCCATCCTCAATGCCTGCCGGTACACGCACCTTCAGGCTCTGAGCCGGAGTACCCTGCCCACTGCTTAAATTAATCACTTTCTCACAGCCAAAGGCTGCATCTTCAAAGCTGACCCTGATCTCTGCATGAAGATCCTGCCCCTTGCTCTTGAAACTGCCGCCGCCAAAACCGCTGCCATAGCTCTGCTTGAATCCCTGGCCGCCGAAACCGCTGCTGCTTCTGCCATGGAACATATCCCCGAAAATATCTCCGAAGATATCATCCATATTACCGTTCTGTCCACCCTTAAAATGGAACTCCTGATAACCGCCATTGCCACCAAAACCGCCCTGGAAACCGCCAAAGCCACTGCCTGCACCTGCACCGCCATATGCGCCGCCTGCTGCACCTTCTTCAAAGGCTGCAAAACCATACTGGTCATACAGCTTTCTCTTCTTCTCATCACCGAGAACATTATAAGCTTCTGTGACTTCCTTAAACTTCTGCTCTGCCTGCTTATCCCCCGGATTCGTATCCGGATGATATTTCTTCGCCAGTTTTCTATATGCACGCTTAATCGCCTTGTCGTCTGCTTTTTTATCTATACCAAGAACTTCATAATAATCTCTCTTAGCCATCACTGTCCACCTCCGTCTTTATAAGACCTTTCTGAACTTCTTCTATTCTGAACGCATCATGTTAATAGAGGACACGACCATAGCCGTATCCTCTTCAACGCTTTTTGTTCTATTTGTACTATAACACCCATTTCCTATAATGTCAATAGACTTCACAAAAAATCTTCTGTATAAGTCAATCTTACAACTAAGTATACTTTCATTATACAAAGTATGGCTTCACCTAGTTGTCCCGATGCTATTAATTTTATTCAGAAGCTCCTTAATATGCGAACACCATAATCCTCTCCCTTGGGTTCTCCCCATCAAACAAGTCCCGGCAGTCTATCTCATCCACAAAGGAAAGCATATCCACTGTCATCAGTTCACTGATATACTCATCTGACGGATAATAGAAGAACAACTGTATCTCACGGGGATTTTCATAGTAGGAATCTTCAATTTTTCCACCTCTGCAGGTACAACGTAGTTCTCAGCATTCCCCATGACGAATTCCGTCCGGCTGCCTGATACGGCATGGCGTTTGTTTTCGCAGACTGTTTCATATATTCTGCTATCATATTCCACACCGACGGAACGACATCTTGTCTGGTAGGACAGAAAAAAGTCCACACGCCCTTTTCCGCACCCATAATCCAGCAGACAATTACTTTTCCGTATATAGCCGCTGCCTGCCAATCGCTCCAGTACCGAATACGGCGTCGGCTCATAAGGGTATCGGTACTGATCCGAACGTGAATCATCGCGTCCCGAAGTTTTTATTTTCAACAATTTATCCCATTGTATCTCGTTCGTATCTATATTATCTCACCTGTGCTTTCTTAATAAATGATTCGATTATCGAAACTACTTTTCTTTTTCATTCAGTCGTACTTTTCCCATATCTCTATTGATCCTCCATCTCGTAATTGCAGTTTTTGCTCACTCCGGGACTCGCCCCAAAAAAGCTTCTGGTTGCAGCTGGAAATGGAGCTGCACATGGTATCATACACTGGAAGCCCCGGATAAACTCAGAGATTGCAATCGCTACAGAGAACGCGATTAAGGCAATCGCTCACAAAAGGCTGCCACCGGGCAGCCTTTTCTTCTGTAAACAAATTTCCTATTGAACTAAATAATAATTCCGTTTAAATGATCCATCTCATGCTGACAGATTTGTGCCGTCCAACCACTGAGTTTCTGGCGGCGCACTGTCCAGCTCATATCTCTGTACTCCACTTCGATTTCTCTGTATCTTGTCGTCTTCCTCACACCTGTCAATGACAAACAGCCCTCTTCCGTCTCATAAGGACCACTTTTCTTCAATAATACCGGATTAAACATCACCAAATCAACAATTCCCATATTCACAATAATAACATTCTTTTTTATCCCTATCATGTTTGCTGCCATGCCAACACATTCCGCACGATGGGCTTTTAATGTGTCCTGCAAATCACGGCCGGTCTGGATATCAGCCTCTGTCGCCGGTTCTGATTTCTGGCCCAGGAAAAATATATCCTTTGTAATTTTTCTAACCATTGATTTTGTCTTCCCACTCTTTCTCTTTGAATCCCGTCAGTACGAAATCGTCCCCAATGACCAGCGGCCGCTTCACCAGCATACCATCTGTTGCCAGAAGCTTCAGCTGTTCATCCTCAGACATTTCTTTCAGCTTGTCCTTCAGATTCATTTGTTTGTACAATATCCCACTGGTATTAAAGAATTTTTTCAGCGGCAGGCCACTCATTTCATACCAGGCTTTCAATTCCTCGTAAGACGGATTCTCCTCTTTAATTGGCCTTTCATCAAAAATAACCTGATTGACCTCAAGCCATTTCAAGGCTTTCAGACATGTACTGCATTTTCTATAAACTAAAACTTTCAAAGTTTTACCTCCTTTTGGGGTTAAATTATAAGGCGGTGTCTGTCATGGATTTTCTTACATCCTTAACTGTTGCCGTTCTGGCAGGTGTTATTTGCCATCTTATCTGCAAGTGGCTCAACGGTGACAATTATTTCTCTTTATAATAAAGCTGACAATGACAATAGCCCTCAAAATCCGGATCCTGGATCTGTGCTTTGAATTCATCACAAATACACTTATACTCCGGTTTGATCTCCAGTCTGCACGGACAGTAACCTTTTTTCCGTTTCAGACCTTCCCTGACTCTCGCGACGATTTCACTATCTTCGTTCAAACGCACCTTACCCATCTGTAACGCTCCTTTTCTAGTATCCTTCCACTTTGTATTTCATGATCGCTATTATTTTAGCATACTAAACATATCTATTCAATTATGTCCCCATTAAGATTTGCTGATAAAAAGCACCTCCCGTAAAGGCGTCTCCTTCTCCAAATGCTGACTGCGATTTTTTCACGGTTCGGGAACAACTCCCTTAAAGGCCTCTGATATACTGATTACATCAAAAGAAAACAGGCACTTAAAGAAAAGGAGATTGTATTTATGTGGATCATTATTGCAGCGATTATTATTTTTATTATTTTTGCAGACAGCGACACCAAGCCTTCAGCTAACAAAAAAGGAAACACCAAAACAGATTCTCGTTTACACTGCACCGTCAACCGAACAGGATCTTACAGTTCCATCTTAAATGAACTTGAACAGATTGTGTCCCTTATTGCCAAACGCTGTCCTTGGATGAAACTTCATGTCCTGGTTATGGTAAGCAAAATCAATGCTTCCACCTGCTCTGTCTCTTTCCAGATTGAGGATGTATCTTTAAAGAGAAATAACATCACATTCGGCAGCGAATTTCAGGACAGAGGGGATGGTTCCTATGAATGTATGCATTTTGAAACAAAGCAGGCAACAGGCTTTACAACACCGGAAGCTGTCAAGCGAGAAATGCTTTGCCAGTTTAACTGGTCGAATATTTCAACCAATGTCACTCAGCTGGCTGTACATAATTATGGAGATTTCACCCATACACCAATGGTCACATTACGCTTCGAAGCCCAGTACAGAGACTAAATATGCACCCAAAAAGGCTGCCATCGGGCAGCCTTTTCTTCTGTAAGCAAATTTCCTAATTGTTAAACAGCTTAAACACTCTTGTTAAAATTTACTTTCTACCTCTTCATGATTTATCTTTTCAAATCACTTTAATTTTACAGATTAAACTCTTTAAACAGCTGTTCCTGATATTCTCTGTCCTTAGCCGCTTTGATAATATCCTCGCCCCGGTTCTCTTTTGACAGAAGAATAATTAATTGATTAATTCGATTCTGCCCCTCCTGACGTCCCACTTCACGTCCTGCTTCTCTGCCATCTTTAATCATCTCTTCAATTGCTTCACACATATTGAACTTGCCATCTCCTTCCTGTATCCTAATCGGCACATGATTAATTGCTTCAATCACCCTGGCCGCAGCAGCTTCCATATTCATCCTTGGATTATTACTAATAAAAGCAGCCAATTTCAAAATATCCCGATATTTCTGTTGAGCCTCCACTTGAACCGCTTTTTTATCTGTTGTATCTTTTTCATTCAATAGTATTGCTATCTCAGTCGAATCCAATTCTTTCAAACGCTCCGGTTGGATCACCTGAGCCCCATCATACATAAAGTAGTTGAAGGCATCCGCAAATACTTCGTTTTTTCTTATGTAAGCTTTGGTAATTGCATCTATCGCTCCTATATAAATTCCCCTCCCGGTATTTTTATACAGCTGAATTTTACGCAATTGGTTACCTGCTTACATCAACTTCATATTAGCATCTGTTTATGTAGAATGCAAGTATCATGTTTTTTCTCTCTCCGGGAATACCTCCCAAAAGGGCTTCTGATATACTTAACTCATCAAAACAAAGCAATCCCAAAACAATTGCAAAAATATGATTTTAATCAAATGGAGGAATTAATTATGGAAAACTACGGAAGATGTAAAGATTGTGAATACGGCGAACCTACTGATTGCAGCTGGAAATGGAGCTGCACATGGTATCATACACTGGAAGACCCGGATGAATTAAAAGATTGCAATCACTATAACCTCCTACAAAAAGGACTGTCGCTTAACGATTTTCAATCGTTAAGCGATAGCCTTTTTTATTACATCATTCACTATTTTCGAATAATATCATGATCTTCCAGTACTTTCTCAACCACCGTTCCATGAATCATCTTCAAGAGCGGCTTCTTCAACAGATTCAGCGGTCCAGGAAGTTCAATATCCAATGGCGATTTGCCGTCCATGAGTTTCACGGTGCTGTCGAGTAGTTCTCTGATATCATAAACACTACCCCAGACTTCCGGCACACCTCTATCCACACCCAGAAGTCCATACACGGCCTCCATTGCTGTACGCACAGAATATTCTGTCGTGAAAACCGTATCTCTCGGTGTCTCTGCAAACTGTCCAAGGAATGCAAAGTTCACACATCCATCCGGGATAACATCCGGTCTGTCACCTTTTGCTCTCGGCATGAAGAATGCAGTGATATAAGGCATCATGGTCGGTACACAAACCGCACTGTTTTCTGCCAGATCCATAATCTGGTCTTCCGGAACGCCCAGATGATACAGCCATTCTGCGGTGATTTCCTTACCTGTACAGTTCTTCATCGGCTTCTTGATAAAATCACCCGGCACATCTGTAAACAGACCATATACCCATACGCAGACTTTATTTTTGTCCTGCTCTTTAAACTGTCCCTGCCTGTTAATGGTCCAACTCAGAAGCCAGCTGGAATCCTGACAGCTGACAATGCCTCCTGTAACCACATTGCCTGTTCTAGGGTCACGTTTGCAGATGTTGGTAATATAAGGAATAATCTTATCATCCAGTGTTGTGACAGTTGCGGACTCCCAGTTTGTCTTGGCCACATCTGAGCAGAATTTTTCCGGATGACCGAAGGATGGGTCCTGTCTGGCAATATTTTTCCAGAGGCTCCAGACACCGCTTGTTCTGACTTCCGCATCACCATTCGGCGCATGATTCTGATCGCCGTAAATCGTTCCCTCTGTACAGCTGCCGTTTGTAACAAATACAAGGTCGTCTTCTGTCAGCATAATGCCGTTTTCCTTACCATTGACTTTGCACTCAATCAGAGACGCAATCTTCTTGCCGTTCTCAAACTTGAAGACAACATTCGTCACCTCTGTATTAAACTGGAAATCAACCCCGGCATCTTCGAGATATTTCTGCATTGGCAGGATCAGAGATTCATACTGATTGTATCTTGTGAATTTCAAAGCACTGAAATCCGGCAGACCGGCAATATGATGAATAAATCTCTGGAAATACAGCTTCATTTCCAGTGCGCTATGCCAGTTTTCGAAAGCAAACATGGTGCGCCAGTACATCCAGAATGTTGAATTGAAGACTTCATCATCGAAAACATCCTCAATGGTTTTATCGTAAAGATCTTCATCCTTCGTCATGAACAACTTCATGATTTCCATGCAACCCTTCTGGCTGAGATTAAATTTGCCATCTGTATGGGCATCTTTGCCCCGATTCACCGTTGCTCTGCAAAGTGAATAGTTCGGATCATGCTTATTCAGCCAGTAAAATTCATCCAGAACCGAAGCACCTGGAATTTCAAGGGATGGAATACTGTGGAACAGATCCCACAAACATTCGAAATGATTTTCCATTTCACGACCGCCGCGCATGATATAGCCACGACTTGGATCGAAGATACCGTCACAGGCCCCGCCTGCAATGTCCATCGCTTCAAGAATATGGATATGCTCTCCAGGCATCTGTCCGTCACGAACAAGGAAACATGCCGCTGCCAGAGAAGCAAGACCACTGCCTACGATATAGGCATGCTTTTCCTCCACACCCTCCGGCTTTTCCGGTCTGGCAAAAGCTTCATAATTACCATTGGTATAATAAATGCCCTTGCTGTTTTTCTCATATTTGCCACGCTCTGTATTGCGGTAGCTATTGTTGACTGCTGAATTCCTGTCGTCTTTCTTATTAAATGTCCAACCTGAATTTATTTTATGCTGTGTCAATGACCAACCAGAATTTGCCTTATCCCGGATGTCGTTCTGTGATGTGCCGTTCTGATTCTTCTTATCCTGAGACTTCTTCGCCACATAAACCGCTGTGCCTGCTGCCGCAGCCGCTGCCATACCTAATGTTAATTTCTTTTTAGCCATATAGATAACCACCTTTCTTCAAATAGCTGCACATTGACACTCTGTTGCGTTTGGTACAGTGTACAACCGTTATTGGATGTCTTTCATCTGTTATTTATTAAGTGATGCCTATATAGTATGGCCGATTTTGTCTTTTTTCAATTTACAAAAAAAGAGAAATGATAAAAAATTTATCATTCCTCCGCT
>OGHR01001241.1_pt1 | contig 13164 bp, 10 predicted proteins | sample 1571621 | NCBI WGS metagenome assembly OGHR01 (sample SAMEA2582038, study PRJEB24529) | metagenome | biome: Human gut stool | place: China | collected 2011
ACCGGTCGGTTCATCGGCGAGCACGATGTCCGGATCGTTCACATGGTAAAACCCTCACCATCACCTGAGTGGGAAAGGAAAAGATACGCTTCCAGCTCATTCGATGGCGAGGATTTATACATGTCGCAACAATGTGACAGATTACACAAAATTGTCACATTCTCATGATGGCTTTATCACAAGCTGATTTTTGTTAGATCTGGCGAAAAGCCTGTTCCAAATCTGCGATCAAATCGTCAGCATCTTCAAGACCGACGGAAAGTCGCACAAGATTGGCGGGCACTTCCAGCGTGGTACCGGCGACGGAAGCATGGGTCATGGCACCCGGATGCTCAATCAGGGATTCCACGCCGCCCAACGACTCGGCCAGGGTGAACACTTCCGTGGCACCGGCGAACTTCTTTGCCGCTTCGAATCCGGCTGCGATCTGCACGGAGATCATGCCTCCGAATCCGCCATGCATCTGTCGTGCGGCAATCTCGTGGCCTGGATGGGATTCCAGTCCCGGGTACCATACGCGTTCCACTTCAGGGCGGGTTTCCAACCATTGCGCCACCTTCATGGCGTTACGACTGTGCTGCTTGACGCGCAGATCCAACGTTTTGAGGCCACGAATGTCAAGCCAGGAGTCGAACGGAGATGGCACAGCTCCGGCCGCGTTCTGCAGGAACGCCACTTCATCGCGGATTTCCCTGTCGTTGAGCACCACCGCTCCGCCGACCACGTCGGAATGGCCGCCGATGTATTTGGTGGTGGAATATACGACCACGTCGGCGCCATCCGACAACGGATGCTGCAATACCGGGGATGCGAAGGTGTTGTCCACCACCACTTTGGTGCCATGCGCATGAGCGACCGCTGACGTGGCCGCGATATCAGTGATGTTGAGCAGCGGATTCGACGGGGTTTCCACCCAAATGTACCGGTACTGCTTCTGGCTGAGCGCCACGGAAACGGCCGCCGTGTCGGTGATGTCCACCACGTCAAGACCGACGCCCCACGGCACGAACACCTTGGAAAGCAAACGGTAGGTGCCACCATATACGTCATTGCCCAGCAGAATATTGTCGCCCGGCTTGAGGGTGGCACGCAACAGCACGTCGATGGCGGCCAGTCCGGAAGCGAAACTCAGCGCGTAGTTCGCGCCTTCGACCGCTGCAAGCTGTTCGTCGAAGGAATTGCGGGTCGGATTGATGGAACGGCTGTAATCATAACCGTTGCGCAGGCCGCCGACACCATCCTGCTTGAACGTGGACGTCATATAAATAGGAGTGACCACGGCTCCGGTGGTCGGATCGGGCTCCTGACCTGCGTGAATGGCGCGGGTGGCGAGTGCAGTGGCGTTCAGGGCTTCGGTGTTGGTCGAGATGGTCATGATGGGAACTCCTTGAAAATATCGAATGGTTTGGGTTGAACGAATGATGGGCATGATCGTGAAACAGCTGATCGGTGGTCTACAGATACCGCTCCGCAAGACTTGGCTTGGACGTGCGTTCCACAACGTCGGCGAATCCGTTGGCACGCATCCAATCGTCGTTGAAGATCTTTTCCATATAGCTGCGACCGGAATCCGGCAGCAACACCACGACCAGCTGGTCTTCGTCCAAATCGTGCTCGCGTGCGTATTTAAGCGCTGCCGTAACGGCCATGCCGGACGAGCCTCCGACCAGCAGACCTTCTTCCGCAGCCAAACGGCGGGTCATTTCGAATGCTTCGGCATCGTTGACCTGCACGATTTCGTCGGGAAGTTCACGGTCGAACGCTTTCGGATAGAAATCCTCGCCCACGCCTTCGATGCTGTACTGATGCACGTCGTTCGGATTGGAATAGATGGATCCTTCCGGGTCGGCGCCGATCACTTGTACTGCGCCGTCGGAAGCTTCCTTCAGGTAGCGTCCGGTGCCGGAAATGGTGCCGCCAGTGCCGATGCCAGCCACGAAATGCGTGACCTGATGGTCGCTGGCTTCCCAGATTTCCGGACCGGTGGTGTGGTAGTGGCTTTCCGGTCCGTTCGGGTTGTCGTATTGGTTCGGGCGGTATCCGCCGGGAATCGCTTTGGCGAGGCGTTCCGCCACCTGGTAGTAGGAGCGCGGATCATCCGGACCAGCATCGGTAGGGGTTACCACCACTTCTGCACCGTATGCGCGGAGTACCGCACGCTTGGCTTCGGAAACCTTGTCTGGCAGGGTGAAGATGGTGCGGTATCCGCGCTGCTGGGCCACGAGGGCAAGTCCTACGCCGGTGTTGCCGGAGGTCGGTTCCACAATCACACCGCCCGGCTTGAGTTCGCCGCTGCGTTCGGCCGCGTCGATGATGCGTTCCGCAATGCGGTCTTTGGAGGAGCCGCCAGGATTGAAATATTCGACTTTGACTGCGATGGTGGCTTTGATGCCGTCGGTCACATGGTTGAGTTTGACGAGCGGAGTGTTGCCGATGAGCTCGGAAAGGGAGTTGTGGATGGTCATGTCGTTTCCTTGCGAAGAGTGATTTCCGTTGGCTTCCGATGAATGATTTCGTTGTTTTGATTTCGAGAAGCTCGCGTTTATCACTTGCAATGATTTGAAACGGGACATGTGATGGTGTTTTCGCTGCGGTTCATCCACATATGCCGCGTAATACCAACCGCGTAAGGCACTGGTTATGGGATGATTTCTGCGATACTCTGGCATGCAACGCAAGTTGCGTATGCCGAAAAAGAATGCCCTGTCTCAAGTTATGCTTCGATGAACCACGCGCCCCTCGGGCGGTTGGTCAGCGACAGCAACAACAAGAGAAATTGAACATGGCTCACACAATAGCACACGTAACGACATCGGCGTGTCTTACCTGTTCATATAGCGGCAAAAAAGCCTGCAATCATGCGGATTTCAACATGATCGCAGGCTTTTTGCGCAGTGTCACAAATCAGAGCGAAGCCGCGTCCAGCAATCGTTTGGTGTAATCGCTGGTCGGATGGTGCAACACGGTTTCCGTAAGTCCGCATTCCTCAACGCAACCGTCGTGCAACACCATAATGCGATCTGCGATATGCTGCACCACTCCCAAATCGTGTGACACCATGATCAGCGCCATATCAGGTTCGCCGCTACGAATCGCAGCGAACGATGCGAGAATCTGCGTTCGTGCGGCCACGTCGACGGCGCTCATCGGCTCGTCGGCAAGCAATACTTTCGGATGATCCGCAATGGCACGTGCGATGGCCACGCGTTGCGCCTGACCGCCAGAGAGGTCCACGGGGAACCGATTTTCATATGCGGCAGGGTCGAGACTCACCATGCGGAAGGCTTCCGACACGCGTTCCGCAATCCGTTCCTGCGACCAATCAGGGTGATGCAACCGCAATGGTTCGGCAACGGATCTGCCGACCCTCCAACGCGGATCCAACGAGCCGAATGGGCTTTGGAACACCAATCCGCAGCTACGCCGCAGTTCGCCGGCGACTTCGCCTTGCACAGGCTTGCCGAAATACGTAATCTCGCCCGTTTCAGCGTGTTCGAGCCCCAGCAATACTCGTGTAAGGGTGGTTTTGCCGGATCCGGATCCGCCGATCACCGCAAGGCACTCCCCCGAACGTACGTCGATATCAACATCGTGCAGCACCTGACGACGCTGTTGTTTCGCACCGTAGTATTTGCTGATGCCGCGACCTTGCAGCATTGTGGTTTTTTCGTTTTCGCCCGTCACAACCGTTCTCCTTATTTGGTTTCGGCATCGATCCGCAACGACAGCGCACGTGCCGAAGTCACCAATTGCGAAGCGACTTTAGTGTGCGGCGACTGCAGGATATCGGCGGTTTGTCCTGATTCGGCAACACGTCCATCAGCAAGTACATAACAGCGTGTGGTTGCATGATTGAGGACCGCGAAATCGTGGGTGATGAAGAGCATGGATGCGCCGGAATCGTCCACCAACGATGCCAGCAGATCGACGATCTGCCGTTGCGTGATCGAATCCAGCGCGGTGGTTGGCTCGTCGGCGATAATCAGGCGCGGCGACGTGACCAATGCGGCCGCGATGCCGACGCGCTGCTGTTGTCCGCCGGAAAGTTCATGCGGATATTTGTTCAGCACATCTTCCGGCAGCCTGACTTTGGCGAACATTGCTTTGACACGGTCCAACCGTTCGTCACGGGTCAGATCGTAATGCAAACGCAGTGGCAGCGCGACCTGCTGCGCCACGGTCATCACCGGATTCAATGCGGCGGAAGGATTCTGGAACACCATGCCCACATAACGGCCACGCAGATCGGCGATCGCTTGATCCGACGCTCCGACGATTTCAGTACCACCCATGTCAATACTGCCGGAAACCTGTGCGGAAAGCGGCAGCAAGCCCATGATGGATTTGGCGATCATGGATTTGCCGGAACCGGACGAACCGATCAAACCGACACGTTCACCGTCGGCGATGTCCATATCGACATCATGCACAATCGGCATTCCATTGATGACGATATTGAGATTACGGATGCTGACGCTCATGCGCGTTCCTCCGATTCAACATGGGTGGCTTCACCTTGCCGCAATGCCGGATTCGTCAGCGGATCGATGGCGTCACGCAACGCATCGCCAAACAGATTCAGCGCTATCACCATCAAGGTGACCACCAATCCCGGCCACACCACAGCCATCGGATAAATGCTGATGAATTTCACGGACGTGGCAAGCGAATGCCCCCAACTGGGCACTCCCGCACCGACGCCAACACCCAGATACGTCAATCCAGCCTCCGCCAAGAGCGACGTGCCCGCACTCATCGACAGCTGAACGCATAACACCGGAACCGTATTCGGCACAATATGCGTGAAAAACACGCGTAACGAACTCGCACCCGACCACAAAGCCGATTCCACATAGTCAGAACGTGCGGCGAGCATGGCCGCGGGGCGTAGAATACGCGCCAAATTCAGCCCGTATGCAAGTCCGCATGCGGCGATGATCACCGCTGCCGACGCGCCGAACGGCACGGAAAGCATCAAGGCGATCAGCACTGTTGGAATGGAAATCAACGCATCCACCACAACCACCGACGTGGAAGCCAATGCGCCATGGCGAGACACCATGGCCGCCACCAGCAGCAGGCCGATGGCCGCGGCAACCACCACGGTAAGCAGTGCGATCGCAAGATTCGTACGGGAACCGGCCATCAGCCAGCTCAACACATCAGCGCCAACACCATCAGTACCCAACATGTGAGCGCCGGACGGCGAAGCCCACGTGTTGAATCCGTCAGTATCAAGCAGCGAATATGGCGTCCACACCAGCGAAATAGCCGACACAACCAGCCATATCGCAAGCATGATCAGCGAATACTTGCCACCAGCGGTACGCCATATGGAGGGAATCACGGTTTTCACAGCGTTTTTCGAAGTAGTTTTCTCAGCAGACTGTTTCATCATGCAAGCACCTCCCCCGACACTAATCCGGCATCTTTCAGACGCGGATCAAGCGCACGATGCACCACATCAACCACTAATCCAAGCAAGAGGAAGAACGTAGCCAACAGGAACAATTCGCTCTGCACTGCAATCAGATCTCGATTGCCAACATCGGTGACCAGCATGGTGCCAAGCCCCGGAAGCGCGAACAGATTCTCAACCACCATTACACCGGTGACCATCTGGGCGAACGTCAAACCGATCACCGACACCAATTGCGGTGTGGCAAGACGCAAAGCGACGCGCAATACCGCCTGTTTGCGGGTCATGCCGCATGCCATGGCCATGTCGACCGCCTGAGACGAGGCCTTGTCCCCCACGGCGGCACGCGTGTAACGCATAATGGACGCGCCTGCGGTAACGCCGGTGGCGAGCGCCGGAAGTATCAAAGAAGCCAACGCCTGCAAGGGCGCGCCCCAGCCATTATCGGGAAAACCTTGAGCAGGCAGCAATCCCAACAGTCCTGAACCGCGTGAGAACAGCAGAATCAACAGCAACCCGCCCCATAATGCGGGAATGGCGCCGGCAACAATCGCAATACCGTGACAAAGCCCACGCAAGCGGGCATTACGGGTCAGCACAGCAGCGCAACCAAGCGGCAGGCCGATCGCCAATGCGATCAGCAAACTCATGATGATCAGTGGAAACGTTACCGAAGCACGAGACGCAACCTGTGCCGACACCGCTTTGCCTCCGATGGTGGACACACCAAGATCGCCATGCAGCAATCCCAGCATCCAATCGCCGTATTGCGCCACGTACGATTTGTCCAAGCCAAGTTCGGTACGAAGCGACGCGATACGTTCAGGGGCTGCGTTCGTTCCTGCGATCACCGCAGCCACATCGCCCGGCAGCATGCGCAACAGCACGAACACCAGAAGCGACAGACCGAACAGGGCCACGACGAACAGTCCCAGCCGTTTGACTACAAATCTCATAGTTGAACCACCATTGGTCTATCGCTCGATCCGTGCGTTTGCAGCGATACGCACCTATTCACCGTCATTACCCTATCCAACAATATCGCGCCAACGTGTGGCGGTGCCGCAACGATGCCGCTGCAAACACCGCCACACATCAGTTTTCATCACTTGTTTTCCGCCGATTTTCCATCGTTTTTCGTCGATTCACCGCGCCTTGGTGATCTGCCACAATGGCAGCACCGTCTGGCTCAGCTTGCTGGGGAATCCCTGCACGTTCTTGTGGTATGCCACCGTCACACGATAGCCGAACAGCCAGTCGGCGGGGGCATCCTCGCTTACTGCTTTCGCAGCCTGCTTCAGGTAGTTTGCACTGGATTCCTCATCGGTGGCGGCGAGCGCCTTGGCATACAGTTCTTGGGCTTGCTTGCCGTCGTAGTGGAAGTAGTAGTCGGGCGTGGTCCACTTGTAGAAGTCGTGGCTTTCGGCGTGGTCCACCAACGAAAGTTCATAGTCGCCGTTGGCGTGCACGTCTTGCAGCCATGTGGAGAATTCCACGTAGTTGATGCTGAGATCAATGCCGATTTTGGCGAGCTGGCTACGCAGTTGGTCGCCGAGTTCCGTGCCGTACGTGTTGGCGTAGGTGAGGGTGAGTTTCAGCGGATTATCGGTGGAATAGCCGGCTTCAGCCATGAGTTCCTTGGCTTTGTTCACATCGTACGGGTACAGGTCGGTCAAGTCCTCATAGCCCGGGTCCACGGATGGGATCGGCCCGCCGAGCGCATAGTCGACGTTACCGCGCGAAGCGATGATTTCCTCATGGTTGATGCCGTAACGGATTGCCTGACGCACGCGCTTGTCGGCAAGCTTGCTGTTCGCGCAGTTGAAGGCGAGCACGTATTTGTCGCTGCCGTCCGACGCGGACACCTGATACGTGTTGGTGTCAAGCGATTTGGCGAGCGTGGCGTTCACCGGGGAAAGCACGTCGACTTCGCCGCTTTTCAGCGCGTTGACGGCTGCGTTATCGTCGGTGAGGAATTTGATGATCACGTTTTCGGTTGCGGCCTTGTGTGCGCTTCCCCAATACTTCGGGTTGGCTTTGAGCGCCATTTTGCTGGCGGAATCGAAGGATTCCACCGTGTACGGGCCCGATCCGACGGCTTCGGTTTTCGCGTTGTATTCGGCGTCCTTATCGAACACCAGGCCGGGGCGTCCGGTCAGGTACCACAGCAGGTTGGAATCGGGGGTGCTGAGCGTGAGCTTCACGGTGTCGCTATCGACCGCTTCGGCTTTTTCGAGGCTTTCGACCTGATTGGCGTTGTAATACTGCTGTTCTTTGAGCTGGTTAATGGACCAGGCCACATCTTCGGCGTCCAACGTGTCTCCGTTGGAGAAGTTCATGTTCTCGTTGAGATGGAACGTATACGTTGTGCCGTCGTTGGAAATATCCCAGCTTTTCGCCAGTCCCGGCTGCACTTTGTTGTCGGAATCGCGCGACAGCAGCCCTTCGTACACATTGCCGATCAGCACCTGTTCGATCGCCGATCCGGACTGGTGGCGAATGTCGAGGCTTACGGGGGCAAGTTTCAGTCCAATGGTCACGGTGTTGGAGGCGCCATTTTCCGCGGTATCGCTGGATGCGTTGTTGTTACGGAATACGACGACGCCCACAATGATGGCGACCACTGCGATCACTGCAATGATGGCGATGATCCACTTGTTGGGCCCCTTGGATTTCGGCGATTTGGCACGAGCGTTCAAAGTTGCGTCGGTGCTTGCCGAGGTTGCGGGCTGATTGTTGTGTTGTTCGTTCTTCTGTTCGGTTGCGTCGGCTTCGCCGTACGCACCTGAAGATTGCGACATGATTGCTCCTGTTTGATTATGTGTTTGTTCTGGTTGACCGCCTGTACGGGTCGATCACCAAAGTCTGATTCTACAATCCGCCATGCCCGCAGGATTCATCTGACGGCAATGCCGCAATGCCGCATGCCTCAGCCGGTTCGATATATACTTGACGCAGTTTTCGTAAGTCTTGCCAACGTCAAGGGAAGGACAATATCGGCTATGGCGCATATTCTTCTCGGCGTGACCGGCAGCATCGCCGCATTCAAGGCCTGCCATCTCGCCTCCGACTGGAGCAAGCAGGGACATGAGGTTCGCGTGGCCATGACCGCGGCCGCGCAGGAGTTCGTCACCCCGTTGACGTTCAGCTCGCTCACGCATACGCAGACGCGCACGTCCATGTTCGCAGCACAGCGCAATGACGGCGATGTTGCGCATACGCCATCCGATCCGCTGCATATCAATCACGTGGATGATGCGAAATGGGCGGACATGCTCGTCATCGCTCCTGCGAGCGCCGATATCATTGCGAAAATCGCATGCGGCATTGCCGACGACCAGCTGACAAGTACCGTGCTTGCCTATAGCGAGGGACCGAAAATCCTATGCCCTGCCATGAACGTGCACATGTATGAGAATGCCGTGACGCAACGCAATCTCAATGCCTGCCGTGAACTTGGATGGACCATTGTGGAGCCGGGATCCGGTATGCTTGCCTGCCAGGATGTTGGCAAGGGGCGCATGGAGGAGCCTGCTGCGATCGAAGCTGCCGTAGCTGATCTGCTGCGTGCGAACCAGCCCGCAGAAACGTTGCCATTGCACGGATTGCATGTGCTCGTCACCGCCGGCCCCACACAGGAGCCACTTGATCCCGTGCGCTACCTCACCAATCATTCCACTGGAAAAATGGGCTATGCGATCGCCGAGCAGGCACGCGATATGGGCGCGGATGTGACGCTGGTATCCGGCCCTGTCACATTGAGCGCTCCCTGCGGCATTGATACGGTTCACGTCACCACCGCGCAGCAAATGTTCAACGCGGTGCAAGAGCATTTCACGCAGGCCGATTTGACGATTATGGCCGCTGCCGTCGGCGATTTCCGCCCAATTGAGCAGTCTTCGGAGAAAATCAAGAAGAACGGGCGCGTCAATATCGATCTGCGGCTCACTTCGAATCCCGATATTCTCGCATGGGCAGGCGCGCATAAGACCGCCGGTCAAACCTTGTGCGGTTTCGCCATGGAAACGCAGGATCTTGAATCGAACGCAGCGAAAAAACTCACATCCAAGCATTGTTCCATGCTGGTGGCCAACAATCTCAACACTCCCGGCGCCGGATTCGCGGTGGATACGAATGTGGTGACCGTGCTGAAACCCGGCGAAACCACCGACGAACCGATCATCGAGCATTGGAACAAGATGAGCAAGCAGGAATTGGCGGAACGCATCCTCACCGAATTGGCAGCGTTGCGTAATACCGAATCCGCTGAATCGCAAGCATCGTAACTATCAACCAACATCACAGGAAATAGCGTCAATACAGCAATCGTAAGGAGAATTCGACATGCTTCTGGTCGCAGTCGACATCGGCAACACCAATGTGGTGATCGGCTTTCTCGATGACGGGCATATCGCCGGCACGTATCGCATCACCACGAAGGCGAACCACACGTCGGATGAATATGGCCTGATGATCACGCAATTCCTGCGGCTGAGCGGCTATGCGCCGGGCGATGTGGACGATGTGATCATCACGTCGGTGGTGCCGAAGGTCATGCATTCGTTCCGTGCCAGCATTGTGAAATTCCTCAATATCGATCCGATGATTGTTGGACCGGGAGTCAAAACCGGCATCAATATTCGCATGGACAATCCGCAGAATATGGGCGCGGACTGCATTGCCGACTGTGCGGGAGCCTACTACGAGTATGGCGGGCCGATTCTGGTGGCGGATTTCGGCACGGCCACCACATTCAACTATGTGACCGCCGATGCGTCGGTGATTTGCGGGCTCATCACCACCGGCATTCGCACAGGCGCGGCCGCCTTGTGGGATGCCACGGCCCAGTTGCCGGAAGTGGAAATCACCCGTCCCGCATCGATTCTGGCGAAAAGCACCAAGCCAGCCATGCAAGCCGGCCTGTATTACAACTTCCTTGGCGGCATCGAACGTACGATCGCGCAATTCCATCGTGAAATCGACGAAGAATTCCGCGTGGTTGCGACGGGTGGTTTAAGCCGCGTGTTCGCCGACGATACCGACATGATCGACATTTATGACCCTGATCTGATTTTCAAAGGCATGCTGCATATTTACGAACGCAATATTCGACAATAACTTTTCGTCAACATACAATCTCAATATATAAAAATAATGGCTGTCTTGAATTCAAAAGAAAAACAAGACAGCCATCATTATTTTTACAACTATAGCAAATAATTAACTATTTACTGAATAGTGAAGCCCTGATTGGCTCCGTATTCCTTCAAATCCTTCTGCCACAGCGCAATACCGCTTTTCAATTTGAGACGATCAGCGGAATCAGTTTCCTTCAACGCGTCGCCGATGGCGGATTTGTCGGACACTTTACCACCGGCCGCGATGATATTCAGCCTGTCCTGCTCTTTGCGCAACCGGCTCGACCATTTGTAGGCCTTGCCTACGGTAGTGCGGAAGTCGCTTCGCGCATACACTTCAAACGGCAGATACTGGTAACCGGTCGACACGTTTTCCGCGGCTTCGGAAAGCACGCGATTGTATTCCTGACCGCCGAAATACGGGATTTCAATGCCACGTTCGTCGGTCACGGTGGTTTTGCGCAGGAATTCCCGATCAGACAACGTGATGTTATCGGCGGGGAACGCACCGCCGTCCACACGGGCTTTGATGCCTTCCGCGTTATGGCATGCGTATTCGATGAAACGATATGACGCTTCGGGCTTGCGCGAACGCTGCAACACAGCCAGCGCCGAACCGCCGTTTTCCGACGTGGTATAACTGCCATCCGGCGTGGGCATCTGTGCCACACGCCACAAACCCGCGGTTCCGGGAAGGTTCGACATGAGCAGCGACGGCAGCCAAGCACCGGAGAACATGGAGGCGATCTTCCCCTCCCCCACGGCTTCCTTCCACCCATCGGACCATGTGGTCAGATTGGTGGCGACCAAACCTTCGTCGATCATTTTCTGCCAGAATTCGGTGAAGGTTCTCGTACCCTCATCGTCGGTGAGGTTGATCGTCACGTTTTTGCCGTCGTTGGAGGTGGAGAACGGACGGCCTCCGGCAAGCCAGATCATCGTGTCGTAGAAGCTGGCGTCACCCGAATCGGCTGCGATGTACACGCCGATGCTTTTCAGCTTTTTGGCCGCCTCGTAATAGTCGTCCCACGTGCGAATCTTGGAGGCATCGATGCCTACCTGCTCGAACACGCTGTCGTTGTAGAAGAACGCCATTGGACCGGAATCCATGGGAAGGCCGTACACGCGGCCGTTCAGCTGCACCGAAGCCCACGTACCGGGCGTGTAGAAATCGCCGTAGCCTTCCGTACGCCCGGTGATCGCCACCAGCTGGCCGCTTACCGCGTACTGGCGCAACGCATAGTATTCCAATTGCACCACGTCGGGAATGCCGTAACCGTCTTGAATGGCGTTGTTGAGATTGTCGTAACCGCTTGTGTTCTTCCAAATAACGTGGATGTCGGGGTTTTCCTTTTCGAAGCTGGCAATGACCTGTTTCATGCTCGGTTCCCACGACCACACGGTGATTTCGGTGCGGGAATCGACGTTGGCTCCGCAAGCGGCCGCACTGACTGCCATAATGGCCGCACAGCAGATGGCGATGAGTCGTTTCACCAGTTTCAAGCCGATTCCTTCCGTTTGATGTTCCCACACGAAAACGTACGTACAGACATACGCATTCGAGTGTACGTCAGTCACCCGAAAGCCAGCGTACAATCCTCCAATCTCTTCGATTCAGCCACGCAATCCACTGATAGCTCAAAAAAGCGTCCGCCGATTGACAATCCCTCAATCCACAGACGCTCATATTTACCGATTCCACTATGGAATCATGCAGCTACTTCACGGTGTAGCCCTGCTGAGATGCATAATCCTTGATATTCTTTTCCCAAGCCTGAACACCTTCAGCAAGGGTGACGGACTTGTCGGTATATGCACCACCGGCATCATCGCTATATACGCCACGCGCATAAACCTCGAACGGCAGGAACTTGTAGCCAGTCGAAACATTGGCCGCAGCCTTGGCGAGCTCCTCATTGAACTTCTGACCACCGAAGTATTCGTGCGCATTGCCATCGGAATCAGTCAGAGAGGTCATGTTCAGGAAGTCATCAGAAGCGAGAGTGTCGTTATCGGCAGGGAATGCGCCGCCAGCGACGCGAGTCTTGATGCCTTCGGCATTGTGGCACGCATATTCAGCGAACTTGTATGCAGCTTCGGCCTTGGCCTTGTCATCCGTCTTGACCATCGCCAGCGAAGAACCACCGTTCTCGGAATTGGTTTCAGATCCATCCGGAGTCGGCATCTGAGCAACACGCCACTTCCCCTCACCGTCAGGAGCACCGGAAAGCAAGTTGTACGGCATCCAAGCACCGGTCAGCAGCGAAGCGATAGAGCCGTCATTCAAACTCTTGTTCCAATCATCACTCCAGCCTGCGGTCTTGGTATCGATAAGATCATCATCAATCATCTTCTGCCAGAAATCAACAAAAGTCTTGACCTTGGAATCATTGCTGAGGTTGATGGTGACGGACTGTCCATCGGAACCAGTGGAGAACGGCGTCGCGCCCGCCAGCCATGTCATGGAATCGAAGAAGCCAGCATCACCAGAATCGGACGTAATGTAGGACCCTGTTGCGCGAACCTTCTTGGCAGCATCGTAGAACTCATCCCACGTCCTCACCCGAGTCGGATCGACCCCGGCCTTATCAAACACATCCTTGTTAT
>OGHR01001248.1_pt1 | contig 13110 bp, 10 predicted proteins | sample 1571621 | NCBI WGS metagenome assembly OGHR01 (sample SAMEA2582038, study PRJEB24529) | metagenome | biome: Human gut stool | place: China | collected 2011
TACACTCTTTCCCTACACGACGCTCTTCCGATCTGTTTCATCAACGGAAAAACCGGGACCTGTCGGTTTCCGGTCGCCGGGGCTGCGGGAATGCCGCTCAGCAGTGATAATCCGGGTCGATGCCGTATTTTTTCAGGTACCGCCAGAGGGTGGTCTTGCTGACGCCGAGTTCGGCCGCCACCTGCTGGCGGTTGCCGTGATGCTTTTTCAGCAGAGCGGCGATCTCGACGGCCTTCTGATCCTTATAGAGGACGATCTGTTCGGTCCCGGGCAGCGTCCGTGGGGCGATCTGCTCCAGCTGCTGGCGGAGGAACACTTCGTCGATGTTCCGCTTCTGGGTCAGCAGCACGAGCCGCTCGCAGACGCTGTTGAGCTGGTCCAGATTGCCGGGCCACTCATACTCCTGCAAATAGCGCTGGGCCCCCTGGGTCAGGTGGACATAGCGCTTGTACTTCTCCTGCCACTCGTCCAGATAGAAGGCGGTCCAGCCCAGGATATCTCCCCGGTGGCGGCGCAGGGGCAGCATTTCGAGGCTGAGGACGCTGAGGGCATAGTACAGGTCGCTTCGGAATTCGCCCTTTTCGACCCGCGCAATGAGGCTGACCGTGCTGGAAGCGATGATGCGGACGTTGGCTGCCACCGGGCGGGAGGGGCCGTTGTGGAGGAAGCGTCCCCGGATCAGGCAGAGCAGCTTGTACTGGGTCTCAAGGGGCAGCATCTCGACGTGGCTCAGGTACAGGGTGCCGTCCTGGGCCATCTCGGCGTAGCTGTCCACCGAGGAGTCCTTCCGCACGGTGTAGTTGCCGAAGAGCATGTTGTCCAGCGTTTCCGGCAGCCAGGCGCTGCAGTCGATGGTGACAAAGGCGTTTTCCGCAGCAGGCTCTCGTTGTGGATGCACTGGGCCAGAAGGTTCTTGCCGCTTCCGGTCTCGCCGGTCAGCAGGATGGGGGCTGAGAATTTGCTGATCCGCTTGGCCAGCTCGAACAGGGCCTGGGTCTCCGGGTCATCGCAGATGATGTTGTCGAAGTTGTACCGGGCCACGAAGCCGCGCTGGTACAGCTCACGGCGCATCTCGCTGTCCATATCGATCAGGCGCTGGCCTTCCTGGAAGGTCAGCACCGCACCCTCGATCTGACTGTCCACCAGAATGGGGGCGATGTTGACGACAACGCCCTTGTGGTTGATGTCCAGCAGGAAGGAGTAGGCTTCTTTGCCCCGGAGCAGGGCGTCCTCCAGCATGGTGCGGTTCAGGTTGGGCAGGGCGTCGTAGATGGAGCAGCCCAGAAGGGTGCTGGAAGCCTGTCCCAGCAGGCTGTAGCCGATGCGGTTGACCCGGCGGATGACGCCGGAGGAGTCCACCTGGATGATGCCGTTGAAGGTGTAGTTCAGCAGGGCGTTGATCTCGGCGGAGTTGTGCTTTTCCAGATCGATGGCGTAGCCCACCCGGCTGGCGAAGTTCAGCGCGTTGTGGACGCTCTCGCTGCCGGTGGGAATGTACTTGTAGGCCAGTTTTTTCTGCCGGGCGGTCTCGCAGACGATATCGCCGCCGATGACGCCGACACAGCCGTCGGCCTGCGCCTGGGACACCGCATTAGCCAGCTCCTCGTTCTGGCGCACCATGTACAGCTTCAGCTCGATCCCGAAAAGCTCGTTGAACCGGGAAGTGTCGCTGAACATATTGGCAACGCCGATCAGACCGATCCGCGGACAGGGAAGTGCCAGCTCAGATTTGAGCTCGAGCATCACGGAGGCCAGCTCCTGCAGGGTCACACTGATCTCGACCACCGGCAGCTTGACGCTCTGCTTGATGATCCGAGCCTGCACACCGCGGGCCACGATCAGGTCACAGCCCTGCCGTTCCAGCTCTCTGGCCCGGCTCTCAGCCTGGCTCGTCTTGATGTATTCCAGGGTCATGAGCGTGATGGATGGGAATGTCCCGACAAGGGGCTGTGCCAGGTTGCACAGCTCCTGGCTGGGCACGAGAACGGCTACCTTTGCCATGCTGTTGTCCTCCTGTGTTCCGGGCTGATGAAAAAGGCGGCCCGCCATACAGCGGGCCGCCGGGAAGCGTCTGTGTCACAGCCCCGTTTTTACAGGTCTATGATAGCAGAATTCGAACGAAATGAAAAGTCCTCTGAGATCAGCGGCCGATCTCGATGCCGGTCAGCTTCTCGTAGTACTGGGCAATGGCGCTGTGGTCAGCCTGGCCCTTGCCGTTGTTGTGCAGCCACTGCAGCACTTCCTGGACCTCGGCGGTCATGGGAAGGGGTGCGCCCACGGTGTGTGCGCAGTCCAAAGCGTTGTTCAGGTCCTTGATGTGCAGGTCGATCTTGAAGCCGGGCTTATCGTTGCCGGCGATCATCATGGGAGCCTTGGCGTTCATGACGGTAGAACCGGCCAGACCGCCCTTGATGGCCTGGAACACCAGCTCAGGGTCCACACCGGCCTTCTGTGCCAGAGTCAGAGCCTCGGCCAGAGCCTGGATGTTGCAGGCCACGATGATCTGGTTGGCCAGCTTGGTGGTGTTGCCTGCGCCCACGTCGCCGCAGCGGACAACGGATGCGCCCATGGTCTCCAGCAGGGGCTTGTAAGTATCAAAGACTTCCTGCTTGCCGCCGACCATGAAGCTCAGGCTGCCGTCGATGGCCTTGGGCTCGCCGCCGGAAACGGGAGCATCCAGCATCTCAACGCCCTTCTCGGCCAGAGCAGCGGCGATCTCCTTGGAAGCCACGGGGTTGATGGAACTCATATCGATAAAGACCTGGCCCTTGTGCATGAAGTTTGCAACACCGGTCTCGGGGGTCAGCATGACGCTCTTGACGTGGGGGGAGTTGGGCAGCATGGTCAGCACGACATCGCACTGCTCGCCGATCTCCTGATTAGTAGCGGCCTTTGCACCGGCGGCCACGACCTCGTCCACTGCAGCCTTGTTCAGGTCGCTGACCATCAGATCCGTGTAGCCGTTCTTCAGGATGTTCTTTGCCATGGGCTTGCCCATGATGCCCAGACCGATCAGACCGATTTTCATAAGAAATACCTCCGTACTCATTTTCATTGCAATTCTGTCCGGACAGCTCCGGCCTTCCGGCCCGCTGTCTCCGTTTGAGGCTAGTATAGCGGGAAATGCGGATTCCGACAAGGAATAAAATGCCAAATTGTTGACTGATTTTTTGTAGGAAGGCACCAAAAACACAGCTCGTGAAAAGGAACGTTTCAAAATGAGGAATATCGGTTTCAAAACAGTTCACTGAAACCGAGGGGCTGTGTTGCCCCGCCGGGAGCTTCGTGCTACAATGAAGCTGCAATCCGAAACGGAAACCCAAAGAAACATCCTGAAAGGAGAAATGAACATGTTGTTTCAGACAGAATCCGGGCAGACCGTCGGCCCCATCGGACAGGGGACCTGGTATCTGGGGGAAGACCCCGACCGGTTCGATGCCGAATGCTCTGCCCTGCGGGCCGGTGTGGAAGCGGGGATGAACCTGATCGACACGGCGGAGATGTACGGGGACGGCGCTGCCGAGGAGCTGGTGGGACGGGCCATCCAGGGTCTGGACCGGGACAAGCTCTTTCTGGTGAGCAAGGTCTACCCCTTTAATGCCGGGCGGGGGGACATCCGGGTGAGCTGCGAGGACTCACTGATGCGGATGAAGACGGATCATCTGGATCTCTATCTGCTCCACTGGCGCGGTTCCGTGCCTCTGGCGGAGACGGTGGAGTGCATGGAGGAGCTGAAAGAGGATGGTCTGATCCGGGCGTGGGGCGTGTCCAATCTGGATACGGACGATATGCAGGAGCTGTTCGCCCAGCCGGACGGCACTCACTGTGCCGCCAATCAGGTCCTTTATAATGTCGGAAGCCGGGGCATCGAGTATGACCTGCTGCCCCTGATGCGGCAGCATCAGATCCCGGTGATGGCCTACTGTCCGCTGGCGCAGGCGGGACGGCTGCGGCGCGGCCTGCTGAACCACCCGGCCCTGCGGCAGATCGCTGGGGAGCATCATGCCACGGTGCCTCAGATCCTGCTGGCTTTCCTGCTGGCCCAGCCGGGGGTCCTGCCGATCCCCCGGACGGGCAGCGCACAGCATGCACAGCAGAACGCGGCCGCAGCGGAGATCCGCCTGTCGGCAGAAGAGCTTGCACTGCTGGACGCTGCGTTCCCCAAGCCGAAACGCAAGACCCGGCTGGAGATCGTCTGATCCGGCGGTTCAAAAACTGAAACAAATGAAACGCAGATGCTTTGCTGCGTTTCAAAAAGTGAACGATTTACGAATCTGATAAAAAATGGCCTCAGGCTTGGGCTGAATGCCGATTGTCATTCCGGTTCCTTTTGGTAGAATGAAAACAGAAGAGATCAGAGATGATCGATCGCAGCATACAGTACAACAGCAGAAAGGATCATTTACAGATGGATACATCGTTTATCAAGGGTGTTGTCGTGCCCATTTTGACCATTTGCGACAAGGACGAAAAAATCGATGAGGCCAAACAGCGCGCCCAGGTGGATTATGTCATCAAGGGCGGCGTTACCGGCATTCTGGCATTCGGCTCCAACGGCGAGTTCTATATGCTGGAAGAGGACGAGATGGAGCGCGGCCTGAAGATCATGGTGGATCAGGCGGCCGGCCGTGTGCCGGTGTACTTCGGCATCGGTGCCATCAGCACCAAAAAGAGCTGCCGTCTGGCAAAGATGGCCGTGAAGAACGGTGCCGCCGCCGTAAGTGTGCTGCAGCCCATGTTCCTCAAGCCCACCTATGACGAGCTGTACAACCACTTCAAGACCATTGCCGAGAGCGTACCGGAGACCCCGATGCTGCTGTACAACAACCCCGGCCGTGTGGGCTATACCCTGAGCGCAAAGCTGGTGGAAGAGCTGGCACACAATGTGCCCAACATCATCGGTATGAAGGACACCAGCGGCGATATCACCCAGACCTCTGAGTTCATCCGCCGCACCCGCGACGTGGATTTCAAGGTGTTCGGCGGCAAGGATACGCTGCTGTACGCCAGCCTGTGCCATGGTGCCGTGGGCGGCGTGTGTACCGCAGCCAACTTCATGCCGGAGCTGATCACGGACGTGTACAACAAGTATGCCGCCGGGGATCTGGCAGGCAGCCTGGAAGCCCAGTTCAAACTGAACCCCGTCCGTCTGTCGATGGATGCGGCCAGCTTCCCGGTGGCTGCAAAGGATATGGCCAATCTGCGCGGAAATGACGTGGGTGTGCCGTATCTGCCTACCCTGCCCACCCCGGAGGGTCCCGCAAAGCAGGGTTTCATCAAGGCCATGACCGAGGCGGGTCTGCTGTAAAAAAGGAGATGCACTATGAGTCAGATGTTGCGTAAGGACGCGGACCGGATCATTTCCGCCAGCCTGAAGGCTGTCCTTCCGGACGAGGCGGTGCAGCGCGCCCTGCGGGCGTACCAGCCCCGGGGCGGCCGGACGCTTCTGGTAGCAGCCGGAAAAGCGGCCTGGCAGATGGCGGCAGCGGCCGTCAATACGCTGGGCCATGTGGACGGCGGTGTGGTCGTGACCAAATACGGCCATGTCCGGGGCGAGATCCCCGGGGTGGTCTGCTGCGAGGGCGGCCACCCGGTGCCCGACGAGGGCAGCTTTGCCGGAACACAGAAGGCGCTGGATCTGGTGCAGGGACTCACCGAACAGGATACCGTCCTGTTCCTGCTGTCCGGCGGCGGCAGCGCGTTGTTTGAAAAGCCGCTGATCCCCGGCGAAGAGCTGCAGGACATCACTCGCCAGCTGCTGGCCTGCGGTGCCGATATCGTGGAGATGAACACGATCCGCAAGCGTCTGTCGGCAGTCAAGGGCGGACGCTTTGCAGAACTGTGCGCCCCGGCGCAGGTGTTCAGCATCGTCCTCAGCGATATTTTGGGTGACCCGCTGGACATGATCGCCAGCGGCCCGGCCTATCCGGACAGCTCCACCTGTGCGCAGGCACAGGCCATTGTGGAAAAATACGGGCTGGACCTCAGCCCGGCGGCGCAGGAACTGCTGCGCCGCGAGACCCCCAAGAGCCTTTCCAATGTGACGACGCAGATCACCGGCAGTGTGCGGGAGCTGTGCGCCGCCGCTGCCGAGGAGTGCCGCGCCATGGGATACGAGGCTGTAATTCTGACCGACCAGCTCTGCTGCGAGGCCCGGGAGGCCGGAAGTTTTCTGGCCAGCATCCTGCGCACCCATGCCGGAAACGGCAGGCCGGTGGCTTTCCTGGCGGGCGGCGAGACGGTTGTCCATCTGACCGGCAAGGGTCTTGGCGGCCGGAACCAGGAACTGGCGCTGGCAGCTGCCCCCGGCATCGCAGGGCTGGAAAATGCTGCGGTGTTCTCCGTGGGCAGTGACGGCACCGACGGCCCCACCGATGCCGCCGGCGGCTATGTGGACGGTGACACGCTCACCGCCCTGAAGGCGGCCGGGCTGGATGTGTTCGACGTCCTGCAGAACAACGACGCCTACCATGCCCTGAAGGCCGTGGACGGCCTGATCGTGACAGGGCCCACCGGCACCAACGTCAACGACGTGGCGGTGGCACTGCTGCACTGAACCTTTCTGACAATTCCATTTCTCCTGAATTCTTCTAAACCTTTTTCCGGATCACAGGGAACACCCCCGCGGAGCGCTATCGTTCCGCGGGGGTGTTTCGTTGTCTGAAATCGGAGGTGAAACGGCGTTGAAATGCACCTGCACCAAAAAGCGGCCCTTGTCCGGATCAGGGACAGGGGCCGCCTGTAGTTTTCAGGTCAGATCAGGTAATGGGTGCCGGGTTGAAGATGCACATATCGTTGTGGAAGCCGTACTGGTCACTGTACGGCTGCTTGGTGCCGCTGGCCACATCGAGGATGAGGTTGAAGATCTCGGTGCCCACATCCGCGATGGTGGCTTCGCCGGTGGCGATGTGACCGGCCGAAATGTCGATGAGGTCGAACCAGTGATCCTTCATCTCGTTGCGGCTGCACACCTTGATGACCGGGGCGACGTCCAGACCGTAGGGGGTGCCGCGGCCGGTCATGAACACCTGCAGACCGATGCCGGAGGCCACCTGCGAGGGACCGCAGACGATATCAGAAGCGGGAGTAGCGGCAAAGATCAGGCCGTGTTTCGTAGGCTTTTCGGCCGGAGAAAGAACTTCGACGATGGGGCTGGTGCCGCTCTTGGCGATGGAACCCATGGCCTTTTCCACAATGTTGGCAAGGCCGCCCTTTTTGTTGCCCGGGGTGGGGTTGGCGTCACGGTCCACGCCGCCCTCGGCCAGATAGTCATCGTACCACTTCATCTCGGCGGCCAGCTTGTCCCGGACCTCGGCGCTGACGCAGCGTGCGGCCAGCATGGGCACACCGTCGCGGACCTCGGTGACCTCGCTGAACAGGACGGTGGCACCGCCCTTGACCAGCATATCGGCGGCATAGCCTGCGCTGGGGTTGGCGGTGATGCCGGAGAAGGCGTCGCTGCCGCCGCACTGCATGCCGATGAGCAGCTCACTCAGGGGCAGCTCCTCACGGCGGCGCAGGTTCAGCTTCTGCAGCTTCTTCTCCGCCATATCCAGAATGGCCTGCATCATGGCATCGTGGCCTTCCCAGTCCTGCAGGGTCAGGCAGTTTTCGGGGGTGATGTCCTCCGGGGGCAGCACCCGGTCATAGGTCAGCTTTTCGCAGCCCAGACCCACCACCATGATCTCACCGCCGAAGTTGGGGTGGCGGATGACGTTGGTGATGGCCCGGATGGGAATGTAGGCCAGCGGGGCATTGATGGCCACGCCGCAGCCATAGGGGTGGGTGATGGCCACCACACCGTCCACGTTGGGGTACTTGGGCAGCAGTTCCTTTTTGATCCGCTCCACGGCCACCTTGACCACACCGGCGGCGCACTGCACGGTGGTCACGATGCCCAGCAGGTTGCGGGTACCGGCAGGGCCGACTTTGTTGCGGTAGCCCATCCAGGTCGTGCGGGGCGGGGTGGGCAGCTCGTCCGGGGTCTTGATGCTGGTGCCCCAGGGCATATCGGTCAGAGCCGGGCTCTCGGGCAGGTCCAGCATATGTTCGTTGATCCAGCTGCCGGCCGGGATATCGTTCTTTGCGTAGCCCAGAACTACGCCGTAGCGGAGGATCTCGCCGCCGGCCGGGATATCCACCAGTGCGATCTTGTGGGCCTGGGGAATCTTCTCCCGGGTGACGACGCCGCTTTCCAGCGTGGTGCCTGCGGGCAGGTCGTGGACAGCGACCACGACATTGTCCTGATCCTTGATCTTGATGGACAGTCTTTCCATATCGTTACCACCTTTTCTCTTTTCTTCTTCGACGTGTTCCGGACGCCGGAAAGGCGCTCCGGTTTCTGTCCTGAGTATACGGGTGAAGTATACAAGAGACAATGGGCAAAATGCTGGGAAACAGGCGGCTTTTTTGTAGGATGTGACAAAAAACAGGGGACTTTTCAGTATGGAACGGAGTTTGAAATTTGGAATCGCGAAATAAAACGAAAGAACGACAAAAACACGGGGTGCGTTTCATTTCCTGCAACTTTGGACAGAGCGAAACAAAAATGAAACCGAAATTTCATTTTTTGAAAAGAAGTGCAAAATGCCGGATTTGCCCCCGGTTGTTTGTGTGGTTCCTCTATTGTCGAAAAAGTGCCAATCGGGTATCATAGTGCCAGTGAAAAACAGATCCGGTCCCACGGCACAGACACAGGGCCGCGGACGGAGAGATCTGGAAATGATTCGTGCCAACGCACAAACAAGAAGAAAAGGAGATAGAATATGGGAATCCCTACCGTTGAAAAAATGGAGATCTATCCGGTCGCAGGTCACGACTGCATGGAGCTGAACCTCTCGGGCGCACATGCACCTTATTTCACCCGGAACATCGTCATCCTGACCGATTCCAATGGTGTGGAAGGCGTGGGCGAGGTGCCCGGCGGTGAGAAGATCACCAAGGCGCTGGAGGATGTGAAGCATCTGGTGCTGGGCACCCGGATCGCCGACTACAAGCAGACCCTGAACAAGGTCCGTGCATGGCTGAGAGCCAACATCAAGGACGATGTCCGCGGCCTGCAGACCTTCGACCTGCGCACCGGCGTCCATGTGGTCACCGCCATTGAGGCCCCGCTGCTGGACCTGATGGGCAAGTTCCTGGAAGTTCCCGCCGCTGCCCTGATGGGCGACGGCATCCAGCGCGAGCGTGTCCGTTTCCTGAGCTACCTGTTCTATGTGGGCGACCGCAAGAAGACCGACCTCGAGTATGAGGAGGAGCCGGATGCCGACTGCGACTGGTATCGTCTGCGCCACGAGGAGGCCCTGACCCCGGAGGCCATCGTTGCGCTGGCAAAGGCCACCCACGAGAAGTACGGCTTTGAGGACTTCAAGCTCAAGGGCGGCGTCCTGGCCCCGAAGGAAGAGCTGAAGGCTGTGCAGGCCGTCAAGGCTGCGTTCCCCAATGCCCGCGTCGATCTGGACCCCAACGGCTGCTGGAGCCTGAAGGAATCTCTGGAGATCGCACCCCAGCTCAAGGAGTGCCTGGCCTACTGCGAGGACCCCTGCGGTGCCGAGAACGGCTTCTCCGGCCGCGAGATCATGGCCGAGTTCAAGCGGGAGAGCGGAATGCCCACCGCTACCAACATGATCAACACCGACTGGCGTCAGATGTACCACAGCATCATGGAGCGCAGCGTAGATATCCCTCTGGCCGATCCTCACTTCTGGACCATGGAGGGTTCCGTCCGTGTCGGCCAGCTCTGCAATGACTTCGGCCTGATGTGGGGCTGCCACTCCAACAACCACTTCGATATCTCCCTGGCCATGGTCGTGCAGTGCGCTGCCGCCATCCCTGGCAAGATGAACGGCATCGATACCCACTGGATCTGGCAGGAGGGCCGCGAGCGCCTGACCAAGCAGCCCATGCAGATCGTGGACGGCTGTATCAATCTGCCCAAGAAGGGCGGTCTGGGCATCGAGGTCGACCGCGAGCAGGTGCTGAAGGCACATCAGCTGTATCTGGATAAGTGCTACGGCAAGGGTGCCCGCAACGACGCCGTGGGTATGCAGTACCTGATCCCCGGCTGGACCTTCGATAACAAGAAGCCCTGCCTGGTGCGCTGATCCGGAAGGCCGGATCGCATGTGCCAAACGTTGCATCCCAGAAAAATGAAACGAATGAAACGAAAATTTGAAACAAAGATTTCGCAGACTGAAACTTTGTGAGATGTACAGAACTTTCGATCACTTGTTTATACGTTTTTGCCATTGCGGCAAGACGGGGTGCGGCGTATACTGAATTCAGAAAAAGCGGTGTCGGGTAAGCACCGTGAATGAAGAAGATCGTAAAAGAAAAAAGACATTCGTTAGAAGGAGAACAAGATCATGAGTAAGCTCAACATTTCCCGTCGTGACTTCCTGAAGGCCGCCGGTGTTTCCGCCGCTGCTCTGGGCCTGACCGCCTGCGGCGGCTCCAGCTCCAGCACCGCTGCTTCCGGCAGCGCAAGCGCAGCCGGTTCCACCGCTTCTGCAGGCGGCAGCAACTGGCCCACCGATACCGTCAGCTTCTATGTTCCCGCCAAGGCAGGCGGCGGCACGGATATGACCGCCCGCGTCTTCCTGCAGGGCATCAACGAAGTTCACCCCGGCAACTACATCGTGGTCAACGATGTCACCGGCGGCGGCACGGTCGCAGCTGAGAACGTCCGCAATGCAAAGCCCGACGGCCTGAACCTGCTGGCTTACCATACCGGTCTGTGTACCTCCATTGCGTCCGGCCAGTACGCACATGATCTGAGCGAGTTCACCATCTGCGGCATGTTCATCACCGTGCCCGATGAGGCAACCGGCGGTCTGTTCGTTCCCGGCAACAGCAAGTTCGACAAGCTGGAAGACCTGATCGCTTACGGCAAGGAGCATCCCGGCGAGCTGATGGCCGGTATGCAGAATGGTTCTTCCACCCAGCTGATCGAGGTCCTGTTCGAGAAGGAGTTCGACTTCCAGGCTACCATGGTCGATGCAGGCTCCAACGCCGATAAGGTCACTGCTCTGATGGGCAACCAGATCGACTACTGCTTCATGAACACCACCGGCAACGATCAGTACGTCCAGTCCGGCGACCTGAAGTGCCTGGTGGCCTGGGGCGGCAAGGGCTGCAAGCGCAGCTCCATCATCCCCGACACCCCGACTCTGGAAGAGATCTATCCCGATGAGAACATGCCCCGTCTGGATATGTACGGCTACATCGCAGGCCCTGCCGGCATGAGCGATGAGCTGGTCCAGACCATCAACGATGCCATCAAGGAAGCTGTTGAGACCGACACCGTCAAGGAAGGCTACAAGAAGCTGGCTACCACGGTCGAGTGGGTCTCTCCCGCAGACTCTGTTGAGATCCTGCAGCAGTGCCAGAACGCCTACAACGAGGCTTACGCTCTGACCCAGGGCTGATGCCTTGTCCTGGCTGAAATAAGTATTTGAGAATAGGGCCGACGCGGATGCTCAAGCCTGCGTCGGCCCTTCCTATTGAAAAACAGGAGGTAACACTCTATGCATCGTGATCGGATCGTTGGTGTACTCACCACCATTCTGGGCGCGGCAGTGGCCTATATGACCAGCCAGCTGGCAGGTACCAATATGCCCGGCGACCCCGGCCCCAAAGTTTTCCCCTACATCTGCGCAGGCATCCTGCTGGTCTGCGGCCTGATCCTCACCATCCGGAAGCCCGCCGGAGAGGCAAAGCCCTTCCTGAACGGTAAGGAAGAGGTCAAGCGCTTCATCTCCATCATCCTCGTCATCGCCGCCTACATCGTCCTGATGTGGCTGTTCGGCTTCCTGGTACCCACGCTGCTGGTGGTCTGCCTGCTCTGCTTCATGTTCGCAGAGGGCAAGAACATCCCCAAGTGGCAGCCCATCGTCTACTCCATCATCGTCACCGGTGCGCTGTATGTGGCATTCGTCTATATGCTCAAGCTGCGCCTGCCGGTCGGTACGCTGCTGGATATCAGTCTGTAAGGAGGGCAAAGAACAATGGCTGACGTATTATCTGCTCTGGCTCTGTTGTTTGAGCCTTCGACCTTTATCATGTGCTTCGTGGGCATGCTGGTCGGTGTCATCCTGGGCGCGATCCCCGGTCTGGCAGCCGGTCTGGCCATCACGGTCATGCTGCCCATCTCTTTCACCATGAAGTCCACCCAGGCATTCGCCCTGCTGATGTCCATCTGGGTCGGCGGCTGCTCCGGTTCCTTCATCGGTTCCATCCTGCTGGGCATCCCCGGCACCCCCTCTTCTCTGGCGACTACCTTTGACGGCTACGCCATGACCAAGAAGGGCCAGGCCACCCGCGCTCTGTCCATCGGTACGCTGTCCAACTTCCTGGGCACCGCACCCTCCATCATCATCGCCATGATCGCCTGCCCCCTGATCGCCTCTGTGGCCGTCAAGATGGGCCCCTGGGAGTACTTCGCCCTGTCCTTCATGGCCATCACCCTGGTGGTCTCCATCTCCAAGGGCAACATGGTCAAGGGCTTCATCGGCGCAGGCATGGGCCTGCTGCTCACTCAGGTGGGCTACGCTCCCATCTCCTCCACCGAGCGCTTCACCTTCGGCAGTTACTATCTGGCCAGCGGCTTCTCCATGTCCTGCGTCATGATCGGTATCTTCGCCGGTTCCCTGATCATCATGAACTACGCCCACGGTGTCAACGGCCCCAAGTCTTCCTTTGACGGCAAGCTGACCGGCTTCAAGATCGAGAAGGGTGACTTCAGTTCCAACATCCCCAACATCATCCGCTCCTTCCTCATCGGTCTGGGCATCGGCTTCCTGCCCGGCATGGGCGCTGCCCTGTCCAACATGGTGTCCTACGCAACCGCCAAGAACTCCTCCAAGCATCCGGAAGAGTTCGGCACCGGCATCCCCGATGGTATCTGGGCTCCTGAGGTCGCGAACAATGCTTCCGTCGGCGGCGCAGTCATCCCCATGATCGCACTGGGCATCCCCGGTGACGGCACCACGGCAATGCTGCTGGGCGGCCTGACCATCCACGGCATCCAGCCCGGCCCCCTGATGCAGCAGAATAACCCTGTGTTCACCTACATGATCTTCCTGTCCGCTCTGCTGGCCGCGATCCTCTGCC
>OGHR01001255.1_pt1 | contig 13017 bp, 10 predicted proteins | sample 1571621 | NCBI WGS metagenome assembly OGHR01 (sample SAMEA2582038, study PRJEB24529) | metagenome | biome: Human gut stool | place: China | collected 2011
CTGAACGCAGCCGGATCGTTTGAAATCAGAATGAAAACAATAAGGGAGTATTGAATATATGAACAGATCAGCAGGAATTTTGCTGCCGCTTAGCAGTCTGCCGTCCAGATACGGCATCGGATGTTTCTCAAAAAGCGCTTATGAATTTGTGGACTGGCTGAAAAAAGCAGGACAGAGTTACTGGCAGATTCTGCCACTTGGTCCTACAAGCTACGGAGATTCTCCGTATCAGTCGTTTTCAACATTTGCGGGTAATCCATATTTTATCAGTCTGGAGGCACTGGTGGAAGAAGGCGTTCTGACAAAAGCAGAATGTGAAGCTGTAGACTGGGGAAAAGTAAAAGGGAGTATTGATTATAAAAAGATTTACGAAGGACGTTATCCACTTCTTCGAAAAGCTTACGAAAGAAGTAATGTACATGAGAATGCAGCGTATCAGCAGTTCGTAAAAGAGAACAGCTGGTGGCTGTCAGATTATGCATTATTCATGGCAGTAAAAGACAGATTTGACGGCGTGGAATGGAAATTGTGGGCAGATGACATCAAGCTGCGCTGGGGACCTGCGATGGATTATTACCGCGAAGAACTGTATTTTGATATTGAATTCCATCAGTATATGCAGTTCAAGTTCCATGAACAGTGGATGCAGTTAAAAGCCTATGCGAACAAAAAAGGCATTCGGATCATCGGGGATATCCCGATCTATGTTGCGATGGACAGCGCAGATACCTGGGCACATCCGGAATTATTCCAGTTAGATGAGGAAAATGTACCGGTTGCGGTTGCAGGATGTCCGCCGGACGGATTCTCCGCAACCGGACAGTTATGGGGAAATCCACTCTACCGCTGGGGATATCATAAAGAAACCGGCTATCAGTGGTGGATATCTCGACTGGCATATGTGTTCCGCATGTATGATGTGGTAAGAATCGATCATTTCCGTGGATTTGATGAATATTTCTCTATTCCATATGGGGCAGAGACGGCAGTAGACGGACATTGGGAAAAAGGACCAGGCATGGATCTGTTCCGGAGAGTGAGAGAGGCGCTGGGAGAGAAACCAGTGATCGCAGAAGATCTTGGTTATGTAACCGATACGGTACGTGAACTGGTAAGAGACAGTGGATTTCCGGGAATGAAGGTTCTGGAATTTGCATTTGACTCGAGAGATTCGGGATGTGCGAATGACTATCTGCCACACAACTATCCGGTGAACAGTGTCGCTTATACAGGAACACATGACAATGAGACGCTTGCAGGTTGGTGGGGAAGTATCAGCAAGGATGAGCAGAAGCTGACCCGCGAGTATCTTTGTGATACTTACACGCCGGAAGCAGAACTGAATAAGCCGTTGATCAGCCTGATCATGAGAAGTGCTGCAAAATGGTGTGTGATCCCGATGCAGGATTACCTGGGGCTTGATAACAAGTGCCGTATGAATACACCGTCAACGGTCGGAACGAACTGGAAATGGAGAATCCGCAAGAACCAGTTATCTGTGAAATTACAGAAAGAGATCTATGCGGTGACATTGCGTTACGGAAGAATGAACTGGACGGAAGATCCGGCAGAAACAACGGAGATAGAAAAATAGAGACTATCCTGCGCAGGAGCGGGAATAAAAAGAGCAGATATCCGTATAATGATATCTGCCTTTTACTATTTGTATACTTTCGTGTGTTCTATGCGAACTAGATAGGAAGTTCAAGATAAATATCTTTTCCTTCTTTGATAGAGATGACTACTTTACCATGTTTGATTGTAGTAACAGCACCCTGAACGCTTGCAACAGGTGCAGCTTCAGCAGGAGCTTCTTCTTCAGAAGGGGCCTCTTCCGCTGCTAAATCGTCATCTGATTTGAATCCTTCTACGTTATCTGCTGTCAGTGGACAGAGAGAATCACTTGTTTTTGTTAATTTTGCTCCAAGAACCTGTCCAATCTTCAGACATCCGTCAAGATTTAAAAGACCTGAATCTACTAATTCATCGAAGATTGCAGGATCCTCTAAGTTTGCAGGTTCGATTGTAATTCCGCCTTCTGCTCTACAGCATAATACGGCAGGATCATTTGCATGTGCTTTCGCTGTTTCAGCTGTAATTGACATACCGAATACCTCCTAAATATTCATATTTATTTTCTATGAATAGTATAGACTTTTCTAATTAAATTTTCCAATTGCTTTTTCCGATAAAAGACAGCTGGAATAGATAACCTCTATAGAACAAAGAAATAAGAATCAGCTTAAAAAATATATAGAATCTTTCTATAAGTATATGAGAATAACCAATTGGAAATATAAAGGAAACAGGAATATAATAATATCAAACGATAATATTGTTAGTGGCAAGGATCAGCCACATTCCCTTCTCTTAAAGCCCTTTTCCTGAGGATGTCGATATCGGGACGACATTTCCAGGAAAAGGGCTTTGACGTTGTATAGAATGATAAGTTATAATGAATCATATGTTCGAAAAAGTAAAATAAATGGGGAAGCAACAGAAAATGAAAAATACAGAAAAAAAAGATGAAGCCCTTGTTAAGATCGTACAGCCTCTGGTGGACTGGTACCGCGAGAATAAAAGAGATCTTCCGTGGCGCCATAACCCGGACGCATACCGGGTGTGGATATCCGAGATTATGCTGCAGCAGACAAGGGTGGAAGCTGTAAAAGGATATTACGACCGCTTTTTAAAAGCACTTCCGACAGTGAAGGATCTCGCAGAAGCAGAAGAGGATAAACTCCTGAAGCTATGGGAAGGTCTTGGATATTATAACCGCGTGAGGAATATGCAGAAGGCGGCACAACAGATCATGGTTGATCATGAGGGGATATTTCCGGATACTTATGAAGAAATCCTGCAATTGAAAGGAATCGGCAATTATACAGCGGGGGCCATCAGTGCATTTGCCTACGGAATCCCGAAGCCGGCAGTGGATGGTAACGTACTCCGGGTGATTTCCAGAATCACCGGAAGCTATGAAGATATTATGAAGCAGAGTGTCCGTAAGAAGATTGAAAACGCACTGGAACAGGTCATACCATCTGATGCTGCCAGTGATTTCAATCAGGGACTGATCGAGTTGGGAGCAATCGTGTGTGTGCCGAACGGAGAACCGAAATGTGAGTTATGTCCGGTAAAAGAGTATTGTATTGCATGTACAGAGAATCTGACGGCAGAGATACCGGTAAAGAAAAAGGCGAAAGCCAGAAAGATCGAAGAAAGAACGATTCTGATATTCAAAGACGGTAAGCAGATTGCAATTCGGAAGCGCCCGGCGAAAGGTTTGCTTGCAGGACTATATGAATTTCCGAATGTGGAAGGTAAGCTTTCGATGGATGAAGTTACGGAATATAGCAAGACGATCGGTCTGATGCCGATCCGTGTGCAGGAACTTCCGGAAGCAAAGCATATCTTCAGTCATATTGAATGGCATATGACAGGATATGAGGTGATCGTAGATGAGCTGGAGAAGACGAATGAGGAAGGATTTCTGTTCATTCATCCGGAGGAGATCAAGAAGGAATATCCGATTCCATCGGCGTTTGAAAAGTATACGGGGTATGCGGGGATGGAACGGTAGCGATCGGAAAACAATGGCTATTAAAAAGATGCAGCTAACTGTCCGTTATGTAACAGTTAACTGCATCTTTCTATATTATGCATATTACGTCGGCTGCTGGGAAAGCTTAGGTGCTTTCTTGTCTGCTGCAACATATACGAATGGATAGATAATGCATGCCATTGTAACTGCTGCAATCACATCGGTCACGGAATGCTGCTTTAAGAACATTGTGGACAGAATGATAAGTGCAGCCAGAATGTAAGCGCTGATCTGAATCCATCTGTGTTTTTTTAAATCATTACTATGTGAGATGGCAATGCCTGCACCGATAGAGTTGAATACATGGATGCTTGGAAGCACGTTCGTCGGTGTATCTGTTTTATACAGGACTTTTACCATATCGGTAAACACATTGTCTCGTGGAAATACAGTTGGTCTTAAATTTAATGCATTTGGAAAGACCGTGCATATGATCAGGAAGATTGTCATACCGGAAAATAAAAAAGCACATAGTCTGTAAAATCCCCATTTATCCTTAATCAGGAAATAAGCCACAGTCACAGCAATGAATATGAACCACAACAAATAAGGGATAATAAAATATTCAATAAACGGAATATGGTTATCAATTGGAGAGTGTATCATATAATGTCGTATATCTGTGCGCTTTTCAAGGTAAACAAACCATGGCATATAGATCAGAAAGTATGATAATACCCATGCATGACGGTACTTCTTCAAAAAACTCTTTGCTTTATCAATGGCTTTCATATGAACTACCCCTTTTTTAGCCTTTGTTATTATCTTATCTCGTTTCAAAGCGCATTATAACATGAAAAAAATGAATCAACAATAATGTTCATGGAATATTAACAAAATTAATAATACATTTTCTTTTTCTCAAATATCTGCATGTCATAAGAAAGTCTTCCTTTCTTTAACGCATCTGGTGTACGAAGTGTCCATACAGCAATCGGAAGATGCAGAATGTGCTTTAAAAACCATACTTCAAATCTCGGAAGGTCTGCGAGTTTATACGAGATAAAATCAGGACGTCCGAGTACATTGCCGAGCAGATGTTTTACAATAAAAGTCAGTATCCATGGTTCCGGAAGATTGTCTGCAGTCAGATTGGAAGAAAGCTGACCTCTCAGGACATGTGGCGCATGGCGGCGGAACCACCAGATGCCAAGTGTGTTAAAGGACTGCACCATATAAGGACCGTTATAGTTTTTCAGGGCTTCCCATGTCTTTTCGCAGATACTGAGAGAAGATTTCGGAATCTTAAGTTCGATCAGAAGCGGCACCTGCCCGTCTACCAGAGAAAGTACCTCAGAAAAAAGAGGGATGGTTTCAGTGGTATCCTGTAACCGGCAGCGCTGCAGTTCTTTTGACGGAAGTACCTCAACTGCTTCCGGGCGTCCGCAGATACGTGACAGATCATCATCGTGAAATACGACAAGTTTTCCGTCGGTTGACAGATGTACATCCAGTTCAATTCCGTATCCGTGTGAGATTGCAGCCCGGAAAGAAGAAAGGGAATTTTCCGGAATTCCCTTTTCAATACAGTGGTATCCGCGGTGTGCGAACATAGTATGGAGAAATGGGCGGATCTGTTGTTTGTGGGACAGCCTCGGCCAGATCAGATAAAAGTAGAATGCTGTGAAAAATATAATAATTCCGGCAATTAGTAAACGCATAAAATAACCTCCCTGTGTACAGAATTATTTACAAGGCGTAATAATACGTAACTTCTCTTTTTCCAGATGTACATGGATGTCAGACTGCAGAAAGACCGGTTCGCCGTCGGTATGTACAGGCAATGCGCGGTCACTGGTGATCGTGACTTCTGTGCAGGTGTCCAGAGTGATTCCGCGGAAACGGGTATGCCATCCTTTGAATGCTGTCGGCAGCAGGCAGAGAACCTTAAGTCGTGTCAGCTCTGAGACAGTGATGATATCCAGCCTGTCATCGGTCCCGTTGGCGGCAGGACAGAAGTTGAACCCGCCGCCTTCATATTTCAGATTCATAACTGCTGTAAAATAGACTTTGTGATAAGTTTTTGTTTCACCGGTTTCGGTTGTGACAGTTATTGTGACCGGCTTTAATGTGAGCAGTTTATGAAGTGCAACACCAAGATAGGTAAGTTTCCCAAGTTTCAGACGATTCAGAAAAGCTTTGAGAGGCGTGACCATTACCTGATGGCAGACTGCGGCATCAAAGCCGATACCGGTACTTACGGCAAAACGCCGGTGTTTATTTTCATAATCCAGTACACCGACATTCATGGCAGTGTAATGCGAAGGAGAAAGAATCTGTTCCAGAGCACTGTGGATATCCGTCGGAAGTCCCAGACCTCTGGCAAAGTCATTGCCTGAACCAAGCGGGATATATCCAAGTGTTACTTTGTCCAGGTATCTGATTCCATTGATTACTTCGTTTAAAGTACCATCTCCTCCGAGGACAACAATCGTATGAGGAGCACCGTCGGAAGTCAGATCATGCACCAGGCGGGTGGCATGATGCTGATATTTCGTAAATAAAACATTGTATGCGATTTCTTTTTCCAGCAAAATTTTTTCAATCTGTTTCCAGAGAAGAATCCCTCTGCCGGATCTGGCATTGGGATTGGCAATAAACGTGTACATACCGTATTCATCCTTTGCAAATTCATAGATTTCAAAATGATCAGAACAATCCGTTCAGATAAGTAGTAAGGGATCGGCGCATATTGCCCTCAAAATCAGCATCGCCGCTCTTTAAACACCACTCAAATACATTTCCGATTACGATCATACGGATGTCGGTTGTGATATCCTCCAGATTGGCAGGAGGGGAAATGATTCCGGCATCAATTACGCGTTTCAGATAATCGTGAACGGTGATGATCGGATATGGTCTTTCCGTACGGATCAAAGGGTTCAGGGACTGATTCTTAGGTGTATAGTAATTGGCCATAAATTCAACTCCGAGCTCTTCGCAGTAGTGAACATAATTCAAGTAAACCGAGATGATTGCCTCTTTTGTCCCGGCAGCACTGGACGGAAGATCAAGAAGATCAGGATCCATACTCGGCTGTTCTTCAATATAATAAGAAAGAAGATCATCTTTTGTCTTGAAATGATGATAAAAACTTCCATTGGAGACACCGGCTTCTTCGCAGATATTCTTGATCGACAGCTGCTCATAACCCTGCTTTTGCAGGATCCGTTTGGCTGCCTGAAAGATCTTGGCACGTGTTTCCCTGGATTTGAGTTGTTGTTTTGAGAGTCCTTGTATTTCCTGATTCATAAGTAAAAGCCCCTTTAAGTATTTCTGTTTTTCTGATAAGTTCAAGTAGCTTCAGTATAACATAGAGAAAATATATTTTCAAGAAAACAGAGTGAACTCTGTATTATAGACGCCATTGCATACAGTGGGGAATTCAGTTATAATTATCCGCGTAATAAAGAAGTACAAATTCTTTGAATACGGCAAGAAAGGGAAAGACAAAACATATGGATATTAATCAGGTGATTACCGGGGAACTTGGAGTCAAAAGATGGCAGGTCGATGCGGCGGTAAAATTAATCGATGAAGGCAATACGATCCCGTTTATCGCAAGATATAGAAAAGAAGTCACGGGAACATTGGACGATGCTCAGCTGCGAACATTGTATGAGAGACTGGTATATCTGCGCAATCTGGAAGAAAAGAAAGAACAGGTTCTGTCAAGTATAGAGGAACAGGGAAAACTCACCGGAGAATTAAAAAAGCAGATTCTGGCAGCAGAGACGATGGTTGTGGTAGAAGATCTCTACCGTCCGTACCGTCCAAAACGCCGGACACGTGCCATGATCGCAAAGGAAAAAGGACTGGAACCGCTTGCAGCACTTATCACACTTCAGAAAGCGGAGAAACCGATAGAAGTGTATGCGGAAGAATATGTGAATTCGGAGAAAGAAGTAAAATCCGTAAAAGAAGCAATTGACGGAGCAAAAGACATCATCGCCGAGTCGGTATCAGATGAGGCAGATTACAGAAGCTGGATCCGCAAGGCAACTATACAGCATGGGAAAGTAATCTCACAGGCAAAAGATGAAAAAGCGGAGTCCGTATACGAGATGTACTATGATTTTGAAGAGCCGGTGACAAAACTTGCGGGGCACAGAGTGCTCGCACTGAACCGTGGAGAAAAAGAAAAGTTTCTTACGGTGAAGATTGAGGCACCACAGGACGACATCTTAAGATATCTGGAAAAGAAGATGATCCACAGTGATAATCCGCATACCACACCAATCTTAAAAGAGGCGGCAGAGGACAGCTATAAGCGTCTCATTGCACCGGCCATTGAACGTGAGATCCGAAGTGATCTGACCGAGAAGGCAGAAGACGGGGCAATCAGCGTATTCAAGAAGAATCTGCATCAGCTTCTGATGCAGCCGCCAATCGTAGGACAGACTGTACTTGGATGGGATCCTGCATTCCGTACCGGCTGTAAACTTGCAGTTGTAGATCCGACCGGTAAAGTCATCGGAACAACGGTTATCTATCCGACTGCTCCGACGACACCGAAGAAAATCCAGGCATCCAAAGATTTGCTGAAAAAGATTATTGAAAAATATAACATTACATTGATCTCTGTTGGAAATGGTACCGCATCCAGAGAATCTGAGCAGTTCATTGTAGAATTATTAAAAGAGATTCCGCAGAAAGTGCAGTACGTAATTGTAAATGAAGCAGGAGCTTCCGTATATTCGGCAAGTAAGCTTGCATCGGAAGAATTCCCGAAGTTTGACGTTGGACAGAGAAGTGCGACATCCATTGCAAGAAGGCTGCAGGATCCGTTGGCAGAACTTGTGAAGATTGATCCTAAATCCATCGGTGTCGGACAGTATCAGCATGATATGAACCAGAAAAAGTTAAGTGAAGCTTTATCCGGTGTTGTGGAAGACTGTGTAAATAAAGTCGGAGTTGATCTGAATACGGCATCGGCACCGCTCCTTTCTTATATTTCCGGAATATCCGGAGCAATTGCTAAGAATATTGTGGCATACAGAGAAGAGAACGGAAGATTCACAGACAGAAAGCAGCTTTTGAAAGTTGCAAAACTCGGACCAAAAGCCTTTGAGCAGTGCGCCGGATTCATGAGAATCCAGAATGGTACGAATCCGTTAGACGGAACCAGTGTACATCCGGAGTCCTATGAAGCTGCAGAAAAACTGCTGAAGAAACAGGGATTTTCATTGGAAGACATCAGCGGAGGGAAGCTAACCGGACTTTCCCTCACGATCAAAGACTATGCAAGACTTGCCGGGGAACTGGAGATTGGAGAGATCACCCTCCGGGATATTGTGAAAGAACTGGAAAAACCGGGACGTGACCCGCGTGACGAAATGCCGAAACCGATCTTAAGAACAGATGTCTTAGATATGAAAGACTTAAAGGAAGGCATGATCCTGAAAGGAACCGTAAGAAATGTCATTGACTTTGGTGTGTTTGTAGATATCGGAGTGCACCAGGATGGACTGGTACACATTTCCGAGATCACGGATAAGAAATTCATCAAGCATCCGCTGGAAGTGGTAAGCGTTGGCGATATCGTGGATGTAAAAGTGATGAGCGTGGATCTTAAGAAGAAGAGAATCCAGCTTACGATGAAAGGAATTTCATAATCTGGAAAATGAAGAAAGAAAATCCACATTATTAATATAAAAATGTGGAAAACATGAGTTTACAGGCAGTTATATGGGGATAACTGTCTGTAACGGATTATATGTATAATCGCAAAATAAAATACGGAGAGAGGATGGGACATATGAAAAAAAGTTGGGGAAAAACAATCAAAATTATTCTGGGTGTGCTGGTCGGTAATCTTGTACTGTCATTTGCTGTGGCTGCGTTTATCGTGCCAAATGGGATCATCATGGGAGGTGCAACCGGTATCGGTCTTACGATCAGTCACTATCTCCCGGTAAATCTGTCGATGATCATTCTCGCAATTAATGCGGTACTGTTTGTCCTTGGGGCAATATTTCTTGGAAAGAAGTTCGCACTGACAACGATCATCAGTTCCTTTGTTTATCCAATATTCCTGTCGCTGGTCCAGTCCATTCCCGGAATTGATAAGGTGACAGAGAATAATGCAATGCTGGCAGCACTGTATGGTGGTGTCCTTCTTGGAATTGGTATCGGGCTGGTGGTAAGAGTAGGTGCTTCTACCGGTGGAACTGATATACTGGCACTTGTGTTACATAAATGGTTCCATGTCCCGGTAGCGGTATTCTTGTATATCGTAGATTTTTCGGTGCTGGGATTTCAGATGCTGTTTTCAGATTCGGAACAGATACTGTATGGTATTTTGAATTTGTTTTTAAGTACGGTTGTGTTGAACCGGGTGATGCTTCTTGGGAAGTCACAGATCCAGTTATTTGTAATTTCGGACAAATACAGAGAAATCCGTCAGAAAGTCTTAACGGATATTGATGCCGGAGTGACGATGGTAGACATCGAGACCGGTTATGGAGAGCAGAAGCAGCAGGGCGTATTATGTGTTATCCACAGCAGAAAGCTGTATTCGGTAAAAGAGGCGATTCAGGAGATCGATCCTAAAGCATTTATCACGATCACGCAGATCAATGAGGTAAGAGGACGCGGATTTACAATGGAAAAGCTGCGTTACGACGAATTGAATCTTACGAAAAACTAGACTTTACAGGTATTGTGAGTTAGAATGTTAACAAAGATTGAAGGAAGGACGAGGTATCATTTATGGAGAAATATACTGGCAAATCAATATTTAAAGGAATTGCAATTGGAAAAATATTGTTCTACCAGAAGGGAGAACAACCTGTAAAACGTATGAAAATAGAAGATACTGCAGAGCAGATCAAACGATATGAGGATGCACGTGCAAAGGCAGCAGAGCAGTTACAGGGACTGTATGAAAAAGCGTTAAAAGAAGTCGGCGAAGCAAACGCAGCTGTATTTGAAGTACACCAGATGATGCTGGAGGATGATGATTATATCGATTCTGTTGTAAATATCATCGAGACACAGCAGGTAAATGCTGAATTTGCCGTTGCTACAACAGGCGATAACTTTGCAAAAATGTTTGCGGAGATGGAAGACGATTATTTCAAAGCAAGAGCTGCAGATGTAAAAGATATTTCCGAACGTATGGTAAATATCTTAAGTGGCAACGAAAGCGGCGGAGCTATCGGTGATGAACCAGTGATCGTTGTGGCAGAAGACCTTGCACCGAGTGAGACTGTCCAGATGGACAAAGAGAAACTTCTTGCATTCGTAACCAGACTTGGATCTGCAAACTCACATACTGCAATCCTTGCAAGAACCATGAACATTCCGGCATTGATCGAAGTTGATATTAAAGAAGAGTGGAACGGAAAGATGGCAGTCGTAGACGGTTACACAGGAACATTTTACATTGATCCGGATGAAGAAACTTTAAAGAAAATGCAGGAAAAGAAAGAAGAAGACATCAAAGCAAGAGAACTTCTTCAGGAATTAAAGGGAAAAGAAGACGTAACTGTAGATGGAAAACACATCAAATTATATGCAAATATCGGTGGCGTAAAAGACGTTGCAAGCGTACTTGCCAATGATGCAGCCGGAATCGGTCTGTTCAGAAGTGAGTTCTTATATCTGGAAGCAGATAACTATCCGGATGAAGAAGCACAGTTCCAGGCATACAAGACGGTTGCAGAGAACATGGCAGGAAAGAAAGTAATCGTGCGTACACTGGATATCGGTGCAGACAAGCAGGTAGATTACTTCAACCTTGATCATGAAGAGAACCCAGCTATGGGATACCGTGCGATCCGTATCTGTCTGGACAGAAGAGATATCTTCCGTACACAGCTTCGCGCACTTCTCCGTGCAAGCGCATATGGTAACATCGGAATTATGTACCCGATGATCATCTCTGTAGATGAAGTAAAAGAGATCAAGAAGATCGTAGAGTCTATCAAGGCAGAACTGACAGAAAAAGGAATCGAGTATGGTGAAGTTGAACAGGGTATCATGATCGAGACACCGGCAGCAGTGATGATCAGTGATCTTCTGGCAGAAGAGGTAGACTTCTTCAGTATCGGAACAAATGACCTGACCCAGTATACACTGGCGATTGACAGACAGAACAGTAAGCTTGACAACATTTACGATGCACATCATCCGGCAGTGCTCCGCATGATCCAGCAAACGATCGAGAACGGACACAAGGCAGGATGCTGGGTTGGTATCTGTGGAGAGCTTGGAGCAGATATGACTCTGACAGAGACATTCCTTAAGATGGGAATCGATGAATTGTCCGTATCTCCGACATTCGTACTTCCAATCAGAAAACTGATCCGTGAGATGAGCACAAAATAATGGTTGCATGGACGGATATGCCGTACTATAATATAGGACGAAAGAAGATTCTTCGGGGCAGGGTGTGATTCCCAACCGGCGGTAAAGTCCGCGAACTGGTCATTTGGAGAATTTCTGGTCAGAGATATCTGGACAGATGTTATATATATGATGATTAGCCGATCTGGTGAGATTCCGGAACCGACAGTAAAGTCTGGATGAGAGAAGGATGATATGATATTTACAGAATTATCAGTATGATATGATTGCCCCGTTGCCTTTTTGGGTGACGGGGTTTTTGTCTGCAATGTGAATATCGTATGGTTCAAAATAAGAAGTTTCTTCCTTTAGAATATAATTCAATTTAAAGGAGAAAGAAAGATGAGTACAAAAGTAATGACAAGACAAAATGAAAAAAACAGAAATAAAATCAGGACAATGGCACAGATTGGTATGTTGTCGGCAATCGCAACAGTATTGATGTTGTTCGAAATTCCGCTTCCGTTCGCCCCGTCCTTCTATGAGATAGATTTCAGCGAAGTACCGATCCTGATCGGAAGCTTTGCGATGGGACCACTCGCCGGAGCGGCAATAGAACTTATCAAGATCTTACTGAACTTTGCAATCAACGGAACTATGACAGCGGGAGTCGGAGAAATCGCAAACTTCCTGATCGGCTGTTCACTGGTTGTGCCGGCCGCATTGATCTACCATAAGAAACATACCAGAACCGGAGCAGTAGCCGGAATGGCAGCGGGAACCGTATTCATGACAGTAGTCGGATGTTTCCTGAATGCCTTCGTATTACTACCGGCATATGCCAAAGCATTCGGTATGCCGATCGACGGCCTGGTTGGAATGGGAACTGCCGTAAACAAACATATCACAGACCTTAAGACTTTCGTGATACTGGCAGTCGGACCATTCAATCTGCTGAAAGGTATACTGGTATCTTTGATCGTGTTCCTGGTTTATAAAAAAATCAGTCCGATATTGAAGATGAATGCGTAATTGAGATTTAATTTATTAACTGGGAAGCGGCCTCTCGGTCCTTGAAGGAAACAATAGATAAGGCTTCTTGTTCAGGTTCCATACCATAAGAA
>OGHR01001260.1_pt1 | contig 12959 bp, 7 predicted proteins | sample 1571621 | NCBI WGS metagenome assembly OGHR01 (sample SAMEA2582038, study PRJEB24529) | metagenome | biome: Human gut stool | place: China | collected 2011
TATCGCGGCCGGTCAGCGGGGTCGGTCCGAAGATAACCGCGGAATGCTTGTAATTGCGCTGCTGGAAACGGCATGGCAGCGATCCGAGGCATTCGCGATACAGCTGAATCGTGGCACCCATCTGCACCAGCGGCTTCGTGAAACCGAAACGATTCTCATACACCGTTTCATGCACGATCGACAGGCCCTTCGCCTGCGTCAACGCCACCACCAGCGGCTGCTGCCAGTCGGTCATGAAGCCCGGATGCACGTCTGTTTCGATCGCGACCGGCTTCAAATCGCCGCCCGGATGCCAGAAACGAATGCCGTTATCGGTGATGTCGAACTCACCACCAATCTTGCGGAACACGTTCAGGAACGTCATCATTTCAGGCTGCGTAGCGCCCTTGACGAAAATGTCGCCATGCGTGGCCAATGCCGCGGAAGCCCAGGAAGCGGCCTCGATGCGGTCGGTCAGCGAAGTGTGCGTGTAACCCTTCAGTTCCTTCACGCCTTCGATGCGGAACGTACGATCCACATCCACGGAAATGATCGCGCCCATCTTCTGCAGCACGCACACCAAATCCATGATTTCAGGTTCGGTGGCAGCGCCGGAAAGCTCCGTCTTGCCCTCAGCAAGCACGGCGGCAAGCAACGTCTGCTCGGTAGCGCCCACCGACGGGTACGGCAGGTGAATCTTCGCGCCATGCAAACCGTTCGGAGCGGTGATATGAATGCCGTCCTTATGTTCCTTATCGACGTTGGCACCCAACTTGCGCAACGTTTCCAGGTGGAAATCAATCGGACGACCGCCAATATTGCATCCGCCGAGAGCCGGAATGAACGCCTCACCCAAACGGTGCAGCAGCGGGCCGGAGAACAGAATCGGAATACGCGACGAACCAGACAGCGTATCCACGTCGGCCACATCGGCAAGCTGCACATTCGTGGCGTCGATCGTGACCACGCCGTGATCGCCATCCACCGTAACGTCCACGCCATGCAGACGCAGCAAGTCGGAGACCACATGCACGTCGCGAATCTCCGGAACATTCTTCAACACGGACGTACCCGGGGCGAGCAGCGCCGCCACCATGGCCTTGCTCACGAAGTTCTTCGCGCCACGCACCTTGATGGTGCCGTTCAGCGGCTTGCCACCTTCGACGTGCAGAATGTCGTTGTTGTTGTCAGACACGCTCAACCTCTTTCGCTTCCCTTATACGGTTCAAGCTTGAAACACACTAACCCTCAGTTTGCCATAAGGCATGTAGTGGGCTCGTGAAATGCCGCGTTCAGCGCAGTGTCTCCCAATTTCGTTCGACTTTCGACCAAAATTCCCAGCCACTGGAACAATCCACCCGCCAAACCGCATCCCAGCAGGCAAAAACTTCCAGTCGGTGGAAGAATCCTCCCGATACAAGCCCCTCCACCGTCCAAAAACCTCCAGTCACTGGAAGAATCATCCCACCAAACTGCATCTCAGCGGGCAAAACCCTCCAGTCACTGGAAGAATCAGGACGGACAGCTACCCCCGTGCTGCACTAATCCTTCCAGCGAATGGGAAAAATGGACGGTGAAACGCAACAGAGCGCAAATCAGGCGCAATTGAACCTGTGACTACAGTGCGGCTTTAATGTCTTGCGCCAAACGGGCGTTCCACATGGCACCCGTAGCGCTCATCACCGCGTTTGCACCAGCCTCGCGGTACGCCTTGTAATCTTCCGGACGAATCACACCGCCCACACCAACGATCGCAAAATCAAGACCCAGCTTCTCGCGAATCGCATTCAGGCGGCCAACCATATCGAGACCTGCACCACGAATCGCATTGCCACATACGCCCGAACGGTCACGCCCCGCGCCTGGCAATGCCTGATTGCCGTTCGCATCCACCAGCTTCGCGGAGATTGTGTTAATGGTGGAGAAACCCTGCACCGCGCCATGGCCGGCGGTTTCCTTCACCATGATTTCCAGATCGGCATCATTCGGAATGTATGCGAGCTTCACGATCAGCGGACGATCGCCGATTTCGTTCTTCACCGCTTCCGTAATCTCGCCGACCAAATGCGGATCGTGGCACAACAGACGATTATGTCCCTCATTCGGGCAGCTGGTGTTCATTTCCATCAGGCCAGCGCCAGTTTCGGCAACCAAATGCGCGGTGGTGACATGATCGGCGATATACGCTTCACGATCCATGCCCTCCACGCGGGAGCCTTGGAAGCTCGGCACCAGCAGCTGGCCGTCACCGGCTGCGGCGATTGCCTTCTGCATGTCCGGCTGCCATTCGTCGGGATCACGGGAGGGAACGCCGAAACTGTTGGAAATCGAAATCGGAAGCTCATAACGGGTATCGGCAAGCACACCCTCGTCAAGTTCGGCACTGCCCGGAACCAGCGAACCATCGGCATTCCGCGGATGCACGGCCAGCACGTTCGGGAACGCATTGCAGCCCCATGCGCGGGAACGAACCGTCTTGTATACCGCCAGATCGAAGCCCATACGGAAAGCGGCCGTGGTGAAACGCTCATTCAGCAGCGGACCAGCTGGAATACCGAACGGCAGATTCACACGAAAACCAAGGAATTCCTGCGCTTGAGCGGCCTGAATGGTCTGAACGCCCTGAACCTCACTGGAGGAATCGGACGCAACCTCAGCAACAACAGACGTGACCGATCCCGCAGAATCGGACGCATCAGCCCGCAACACTTCGGCAAACGCGCCGAACGGCCCTTGCAAATAGTTGTCTTCATACGTGCGATTGACATCATAAAACGGCGCAAAACCCTGGCTCATTTTTCTCTCCGAAAGCTACGAAAGCACGAAACAATAAGCCCACCATAGCGCGTCTCATATGCAAAACCCGCGCAAATCTCACATAATCAGCAATCCCAACGTCCCAATCCTTCCAGTCACTGGAGGAATCCGGACAATATGAGTCCCCTAATCGTCCCAAAACCTCCACCCAGTGGAGGAATCACCCCGCTACGGACCGTCTCAAAGTCCAAAAACATCCACCTACTGGAAGAATCCTCCCGCTCACGCATCACATAACATCCCAATCCTTCCAGTCACTGGAAGAATCCTCCCGCGAACAATCATCCCGACGTCCCAATTCTTCCACCCACTGGAAAAATCCTCCCGCAAACAGCCCGCGCAACAACGCAAGCGGGGTGTTCCTTCCACCCACTGGAGGAATCACCCCGCAAACAGCCCGCGCACCTAGCCAGCCGCCAACTCAGATGATGCCGCGATCGGCAAGCGGGCCCTGCCAATCCGGGTATTCGCCTTCGCGCGCGGACGCGATCAACTGCTCCGGCTCACGCTTCGCCGGCAGCGTCTTCGGCTTGAACGGGAACTTTTCGGCACGCATCTTCTCGTATGTCACAATATCGTCTTCATACTGCAACGTCAGATCGATATCGTCATAGCCGTTCATCAGGCGCCAACGGGTATAGTCGTTCACTTCGAACGGCAGCGTCACGTCGCCGCACGTCACCGTGCGATCCTCCAGGCTCACCGTCATATCACGGCCCGGCTCCTCGTCAAGCAGCTTCCACAGCAACTCAACGGATTCCTGCGGCATAATCGCAGCCAGCACACCGTTCTTGGCGGTGTTGCCGTAGAAAATGTCGGCGAAACGAGACGAAATCACCACGCGGAAGCCGTAATCATGCAATGCCCACACGGCATGTTCACGAGAAGATCCGATACCGAAATCCGGTCCGGCAACGAGAATCTTGCCCCGCTTGTATTCCGGCTGGTTGAGCACGAATTCCGGATCGCGACGCCACGCATAGAACAGCGCGTCGTCGAAACCGGACTTCTGCACGCGCTTCAAGAACACGGCTGGAATAATCTGGTCAGTATCGACATTGGAACGGCGAAGCGGTACGGCCACGCCGGTAAGAGTAGTCAGTTTTTCCATTTCACTATTTCTTTCGATGTAACGATTCACAGAATGCCGGAAATCCAAGATTTCTCAGGTTTTCAAGCATTCTCAACGATTCACAGATCAGCCGGAGACGAGATGGTACCGCGGATGGCCGTTGCGGCGGCGACCGCCGGCGACGCCAGATGCGTACGCGACCCCTTGCCCTGTCGACCTTCGAAATTGCGGTTCGAAGTGGAGATGGAACGTTCGCGGGCCACCATCTTGTCGGGGTTCATGCCCAGGCACATGGAGCAGCCTGCGTTACGCCATTCGGCACCGAAGTCCTTGAAGATCTTGTCAAGTCCTTCCTTTTCCGCCTGCAAACGCACGCGAGAGGAGGCCGGCACCACGAGCACGCGGTGAATGTTTTCGGCCTTGTGATGCCCCTTCATAATGGAAGCGGCCACACGCAGATCCTCGAGACGTCCGTTGGTGCAGGAGCCGATGAACACGGTATCCACGGCAATGTCTTTGATGCGCATGCCCGGCGTCAAGCCCATGTAGGCAATGGCACGCTCGGCCGCGGTGCGCTCGGTTTCATCGTTGAACGAAGCCGGATCCGGCACCACGCCGGAAATCTTGATGCCCTGACCCGGGTTGGTGCCCCACGTCACATACGGCTCGAGATCTTCGGCCTTGATGGTCACTTCCTTGTCGAATACGGCGTCGTCATCGGTTTTCAGCGTCTTCCAGTATTCGATGGCCTTGTCCCACATTTCACCTTCCGGCGCGTGCGGGCGTCCCTTCAGATATTCGAACGTCACTTCGTCCGGCGCGATCATGCCGGCGCGAGCGCCCGCTTCGATCGACATGTTGCAGATGGTCATGCGTGCGTCCATCGACAGTTTCTTGATGGCCTCACCACGATATTCAATGACGTGCCCTTGGCCGCCACCGGTGCCGATCTTCGCGATAATCGCAAGAATAATGTCTTTTGCGGTGACGCCCTTCGGCAGTTCACCTTCGATATTCACGGCCATGGTCTTGAACGGCTTCAGGCTCAGGGTCTGCGTTGCCATAACATGTTCGACTTCGGAAGTGCCGATGCCGATGGCCATGGCACCGAACGCGCCGTGCGTGGAGGTGTGCGAGTCACCGCACACGATCGTCATGCCCGGCTGCGTCAGGCCCAGCACCGGCGCGAACGCATGCACCACGCCCTGATCGGCGTCTCCCAGCGGGCACAGACGTACGCCGAAATCCTTGCAGTTCTTTTCGAGCGTGCTTAGCTGCAGCGCGGAGATCTTATCCGGATTCGGGCGGTCGATGTCGGCAGTCGGCGTGTTGTGATCTTCCGTTGCGATCAGCTGGTCAAGGTGACGTGGCTTGCGTCCGGCCAATCGCAAGCCTTCGAATGCCTGCGGACTGGTAACTTCGTGCATGAGCATCAGATCAATGTACAGCAAGTCGGGAGCCCCATCACTACCCTTGCGTACCAAATGATCGGCCCAGACCTTCTCGGCCAATGTCGTTCCCATTGCGGGACCTCCTCGAATTTTTCCTCGCTTTTTCCTCGCGGTATTGCCAACCCGCGTTGTTCGTGCTATAAGCCTATGGTGTTCGAGCCTGGTTCGAACGCGTTTATGCCGGTATATGAGATACTTGCATGCAACGCACACATCACATATGGGCCAAGTTCACTCCAGATCATGTCAAAATCGCCGCGATTGTGGCATACCTCCCCGTATGTACCTACAAAATCGTTGAAAATTCAGATTTTTTCCAGCTTTTTCCATAACTGAGTAAAGATTAAAATACCTGCTCTACCGCAGTCCGACATTGCATACATTTTGCATTTCAATATGTGAGATGGCATAATCCCTCTTATGACTTCTTCGAATACAAGCACCACCATGCCTGAATCGCAGTCGGATGAGACTGAGCTTCCAGCTGAGACCCACCACACGACGTCTTCTCAAAGCAATGAGATTCATTCCGGTGTGGGTGTGCTTGACAAGACCGTCAAAATCCTTGACGCGCTTGAATCCGGTCCGGCAACGCTCGGACAGCTGGTTTCCTCGACGGGCTTGGCCCGACCGACCGCGCATCGACTGGCGATTGCGTTGGAGCGTCACCGTTTTGTGTTGCGTGATCAGCATGGTCGTTTCGTGCTTGGCTCGCGTTTTGCGGAATTGGCCGCTGCTGCCGGCGAGGATCGTTTGCTGACCGCAGCCGCGCCGATTTTGCAGACGTTGCTGGATCGCACTGGCGAATCCGCGCAGATTTACCGCCGTCAGGGCGATATGCGCGTGTGCATCGCCGCCGTGGAGCGCGCTTCCGGTTTGCGTGATTCCATTCCGGTTGGTGCGATGCTGTCGATGGAGGCCGGTTCCGCGGCCCAGATTTTGCTGGCTTGGGAGGATTCCGAACGCCTGCATCAGGGGTTGCGTCACGCCAAGTTCACCGCGTCCAAGCTTACCGCCGTGCGCAAGCGCGGTTGGGCCGAGTCGGTCAACGAGCGCGATGAAGGCGTATGCTCGATTTCCGCGCCGATTCGCAATGCTTCCGGTCAGGTGATTGCCGCAATTTCGATTTCCGGCCCGGACGGTCGTATGGGGTCCAATCCCGGACGCCGTTACGCCCCGCTGGTTATGGCTGCCGGCAAGTATTTGACCGACGCCTTGATTAAGGCTTCTTCCGGTCGCTGACGGGCAATATACAGCCTCTCAACCGTGTTCCGCGATGCATGCAGGACACGGTTTTGCTATTTCCTGCCTTCCGCAAGTTTTGCCATTTCCTTGCAGGATTTGTCATTTCGCTCTTTTCAGCTACTTCTTACGCAGCCAAGTCAACAGTTTGCTCCACCATGTCGGCCGATGCAGCAGATCCACGCCTTCGGATTCGGGCTTCGATTCACTGGTCATGCCGTACGCGTACGCCTTGCCCGCGCTCGGTTTGCCCACCAATTCGCCGTATTCAAGCAGCTGCGTACGCGGCTCGTACGGATGGCGGATGTCGAACTCGATCAGCCGCGCGGCCCGCTTCTGCGGCACCGGACCATACGATCCGAAACCGCTGGTGGGCGACGCGATCATCATCAGACCGCCAACCTTGCCTGGCGAAGCCGCCGTCTGCACATCAGCCGAGGCCATTTCTCGCGAAACCGGCACTGTTCCAACGAATGCGTTGCGGTGATCATGCCCCGCGGAAATCGCAAAATAGTCATGCTGTTCCAATATCGCGAATTCACCGCTGTCGGCATCCGGGCAGCTGACACCCTCCCCCAGATAACTGCCGGGAAGCGTTTTTTCCTCATCCAAAACGTAATGTTTTCCAGCGAAATTGCGGTAGCCTTCAATCGCACGCGCCGCATTCGCTGCGGCCGGCTTAAGCAGTTGGTAATACTGTTGCACCGGAAAATGCTGAAATACCATGCACGGCACTGCCTTTTCCTGCGATTGCGCGGTTTCGTGCGATCCTGCCTGTTTCTGAGATTGCGTGGCCATCATTTCCGGCACTTCGGCAAGAAATCGCAACGCCTCCGCGGACGGGCTTCCGTACCCGCCGGAACGTGCGTAATCGCCCGAATCCAGCAATACCAGGCCCAGCACGGACATCGTATGGTCCACGTCGGCAACCGGCAATGCGAAGGTGCCCGGCTCGCAAGCGAATACGCGCTGATTCGGCAAATACGATTCCGCCCGGAGTTGCACGAAACCTGCATCTTCCGCAGAATCCATGCTTCCCACAGAATTTGCAGAATTTGCGCCCCCGAGGCCGCTCTCGCCTCCCGTAGGCTCAGGGTTCACGCATCCGGGAAATTCCCTGCAAATGCTTTCGATTTCCGCATTGCTGAGCCCGCATTGAAAATCGTGGTTGCCGAATGTCACCGCCCACGGAATGCCGCGATCGGCAAGCGGACGCACGAGCTGTTCGACAGTGGCGCGCACGGATGCGCAGGTGCGTTCCAGCGCAGCTTCGAACCGTTCTGACGCTTCGGAAGACTTGGATGAAGCGGTTTTGGAGGAAATCCCCGCGGCAGCGCTCCAACGACGTTTGCGCGTGGTTTGCGCGTATGCGGGATCATATCCTGCGATCTGATTGCCGGTGAAGATGACGATATCCGGCCTTGTGGCATCCAGTGACGCTTCGATGAGTTTGACGGTGTCTTTGCTGACTTTCGGCCCGTCTTGAATGTCGGCAAGCTGCAGAACGCGGAATTTGCCGGATTGGTGGAATTGCAATCGTCCCAGTCGCGCGGATACGGAAAGCGGGCGATCGTCGCCTTCTTCCGCCGGTTGGATGCGCGGTCGCGTGGCGGCGGCTTTTGCTGCGTTCTGCAATTCAGTCATGCTTCCTAGGGTAGTGCAATTTTCTTGGACTATGTTGTACTGGCAGACATGCTTGCGAAAAACAAAAAACCCTCGCATCTGCGAGGGTCATTGGCTGGGATGCCTGGACTCGAACCAAGAATGGCTGAACCAGAATCAGCTGTGTTGCCAATTACACCACATCCCAATTTGGCAGGCGTGGCAACTTCGAAAAGTTGTCCGTCGTACCCCCGACCGGATTTGAACCGGTGTTGGCGCCGTGAGAGGGCGTAGTCCTAGACCGCTAGACGACGGGGGCTTGAGTTATTGCTGTGATTCTCAGCTGAGCCGTGAACCGCAACGAGTGATAAATATACGCGAATCCGTAGGAGTGCGCAAGTCACGGCGTGTCGCGCCATTTTCCGCCATTCTTAAACAGCATCCCAGAACAACAAACCCGCTGGAACGGAACATTCCAGCGGGTCGACAGTCATGCGATCGGCAAAATCACACCATCAGCGCATCACAGGTGCTCGCGCAAGCCCTGCAAGCGTGCGACGGTGATCTCCTTGCCAACGATCTCCATGGATTCGAACAGCGGCGGAGACACGCGACGGCCGCTCATGGCCACACGCACCGGACCGAACGCCAGACGCGGCTTGTAACCGCCATCTTCGATCAGCGACTTGTTCAGTGTCTCATGCAGGAAGTCGGTCTTCCAATCATCTTCAGCAACGTCGGAAAGCGCCGCAATGGCGGCGTCGAGCACTGCCGGAGCGGAATCCTTCAACTGCTTCTTGGCGTCATCATCAGGCTCGATGTAGCCCTCGGTGGAGAGCAGCGAGCCCACCATGCCGGCGACCTCGCCCAGCAGGCGCACGCGCGGCTGCACGAGCTCCACGGAAGCGGACAGCACCTCACGCTCGCGATCGGTCAGCGCATCCCAGGAATCGGCGGAGACCACGCCATCGCGGTTCAGGTACGGCACGGCACGGTTCAGGAAGTCCTGCGGCTCAAGCATACGGATGTGCTCGGCGTTGATGGAAATGGCCTTGTCGAGGTCGAAACGGGCCGGATTGGCCTTGACGTCACGCACGTCGAACTTTTCGATCATTTCTTCCATGGAGAACACGTCGCGGTCGGCGGCGATGGACCAACCCAGCAGCGCCAGGTAGTTCAGCAGGCCTTCGCGAATGAAACCGTTGTCGCGATGCAGGAACAGATTGGATTCCGGGTCACGCTTGGAAAGCTTCTTGTTGCCCTGGCCCATCACGTACGGCATGTGGCCGAACAGCGGCATTTCCTTGGCCACGCCCAGCTCGATCAGGTAACGGTAGAGCACGATCTGACGCGGGGTGGAGCTCAGCAGGTCCTCGCCGCGCAGCACCACGTTGATGTTCATCATGGCGTCGTCGACCGGGTTGGTCAACGTGTACAGCGGATCGCCGTTCGGGCGCACGATCACGTAATCCGGCACGGAACCAGCCTTGAACTCGATGCGGCCACGGATCAGATCGTCGAACGCGACATCCTCATCGGGCATGCGGATACGCAGGGCGGGCTTGCGGCCTTCGGCACGGAAGGCGGCCTTCTGCTCTTCGGTGAGATCACGGTCGTAGCCGTCATAACCGAAAGCCTTCGGGCGGCCGGCGGCCACGTTGCGGGCTTCGATTTCTTCCGGAGTGGAGAAGGATTCGTATGCATAGCCGGCTTCAAGCAGCTTGGCTGCGACATCCTTGTAGATGTCGCCACGCTCGGACTGGCGGTACGGGCCGTCGGGGCCACCCACGTTGATGCCCTCGTCCCAGTCGATGCCCAGCCAATTCAGGGCTTCGATGATCTGGTTGTAGCTTTCCTCGGAGTCGCGCTGGGCGTCCGTATCTTCAATACGGAACACGAACGTGCCCTTGGTATGGCGGGCCTCAGCCCAGTTGAACAGTGCGGTGCGGACCATGCCGACGTGCGGAATGCCGGTCGGGGACGGGCAGAAACGCACGCGAACATGCTCAGGAAGTTCTGGTTTGGTGTTTTCAGCTTCAGTCATAAGCTCCATTGTGCCCCGCAAACCGGACGTGCCATCCAGTCCCACGCACCAACTCGCTTTTCGCGGTCATGAACATCCTGCAGCTAATTGACCCGATGATCGCAGCCACCAATCCTTACAACACCATGCTGGGCATGAGCCGCGCCATCGACGGACTTCCCCAACGCGTCAGAAGATGCCCCAAGTCAAAGGGGATTTTTGCGGGGTCCGTCGGGATTGTCCCACACTGCAATATTTTTCGGTATTTTTGGCGATGCAAGAGTACTGTGTTAATCGACTTCACTTTTTTGATGTCGATTCACTTTCCGAAAGGGTAATCTAATGACGGACCCCAACCAATATAATCCGCAGAACCCGCAGCAGGCCCAGCAATATGGCGGTTACGGCTCCTACGGTCAGAATGATTACGGCCAGCAGGCACCGCAATACGGCGCACCCGACTACGGCCAGCAGGCACCCCAGTATGGCGCGCCTCAATACAGCGCACCGCAATACGGCAATGCGGCCGGATATAACCAGCAGCAGCCGCAATACGGCGCACCGCAACCTCAGCCACAGGGGTCCGGCAGCTTCTTCGCACTGACCGCTCCGCTCGACCAGCCGGCCTACAACTGCACCATCGGCGAGGCGTTCATCCGCTTCTGGAAAAAGTACGCCACGTTCAAGGGCCGCGCCTCCCGCGGCGAATTCTGGTGGTGGGTTCTGTGCACATTCATCATCCAGATCGCGTTTGCCGTCATCTTCGCGGTGTTGGGCGCCATCATCGACAGCAATACAGCCAATGGAATGCGAAGCTTCGTCAACACCATTTGGGCACTGGCAACGATTGTTCCATCCCTTGCGCTTTCCGTTCGCCGCCTGCACGACACCAACAAGGCCGGCACCACGCTGGTCATCCTCTACGCGATTGACTTCATCGGTGGCGTTCTGCTGAGCGTCGGCCTCGTCATGACGGGACTTGGCGCCATTTCCGTAATCGGTGGCGGATCGAGCTCGACTGGCACAGCCGGCATACTCCTGTTGATCATCGGTTTCATCGCATGCCTGGCCACGTCGATCGTGCTCATTGTGCTCATGGCCAAGAAGACCGATCCAGCCGGCGCACGCTTCGACGATCCGGCAGCCGGCAACGGCTACGCCCCAGCCCCGGGCATGCCACCGACCGCAACCGCACAATACGCCCCGAACGGCACTCCGGCACCGGTCGCCGACCCGTACGCAGCGGCTGTTCCGACGCCAACCGCTGATCCGTATACGGCAGCCGCTCCGGCACCTGCAATGCCTGCGCCGACTCCGGCAATGCCCACCGCGGCAATGCCCACCGCAGACCCGTATGGCGCTCCGACCCCAGCCCCGGCAGCCACCAACACTCCGTACGGCAACCCGTATGGCGCTCCTTACGGAACTCCGACCGATCAGTACGCAGCACCTGCGATGCCAGCCGCTCCAGCCGCCCAGTACACTCCGGCCGCCCCGGCAACTCCGCATGCAGCCCCGGCACCCGAAGCCCCTTCCATGCCGAGCATGCCTCCGCTGCCTACGGTTCCGGAACAGTCCACCCAGCTTGACCAGACGCAGTTCGATCGCCCCACGTTCGGCAACGATTCGCAGGGCCAGACCCCGTACGGATCCGACAATTCCGACGATTCCGACGATCCTACCGCGTACGGCAACATACAGCACTGACGAAATATGCAGGTTCAGCACTGAACTTAAGAACCGAACTTGCAATAATCAGTACTACATAAAGAAAATCCCGGCACCGCAATGAACTGCGCCCCGTTTGTTGGACATTGTTAATTAGGATACAACCCTAGACCGCGAGGGACATGCTCCGGAACTCCTCCGGAGTGTGTCCCTCGAGTCGTATCTGGCGCCGTCTGGTGTTCCAATGGATGATGTAGGCGTCCAGTTCGCGTTTGAACTGTTCGTACGAGTCGAACTCCCGGCCTCGGTAGAACTCGTCCTTCAAGTGGCCGAAGACCTGCTCGGTGGCGGCGTTGTCCAGGCAGTTGCCCTTGCGGCTCATGGACTGGCGGATGCCGAGGCGTTCGAGCTCGTCCCTCCACCATTGGTGCTGGTACTGCCATCCCATGTCCGAGTGCAGGATCGGCTCCGCGCCGGCGGGCAGGCGCTCCGCGAGCATGGCGAGCAGGCGCCTCTGCTGCCCGAGGTCCGGACTGCGGCTCACGTCCCAGGCGACGATCTCCTTGCTGGCCATGTCGTACACGGGCGCGAGGTACGCCTTGCCGCCCGCGACCTTGAACTCGGTGACGTCGGTCCCGAGCTTGGAGAACGGACGGGCCGCGTCGAAGTCGCGTTTGAGCAGGTTATGCACGTGATCGCCCGTCTCGCCCCTGTACGAGCTGTACCTCCTCCACGGGTTCCTGGAGCGGATGGCGCATCTCAGTCCCATGCGCCGCATGACCCCGAGCACGGTTTTGGCGGATATGCGCGTGCCGAACTCGTGGACCAGGCACATGCGCACCTGCCGGTGGCCGCACCCGTTCGGGGTGCGCTCCCATATCTCCCGTACCATCGGCTCCACGTCCGGCCTGGACACGTGCGCCGGGCGCGACAGGTGATGGTAGTACGTGGATCGCGGCAGCCCGGCTATCTCGAGGAGGTGGTCGAGCCGGTGTCCCCGCCCTGCGAGCAGTCGGACGACGGCGCTTCTCTCGCGTCTCGTGACTTCTGCGCCCGCAGGGCCCGGAGTTTTTCCAGGTACGCGACCTTCGCCTTCAGATAGGCG
>OGHR01001276.1_pt1 | contig 12682 bp, 9 predicted proteins | sample 1571621 | NCBI WGS metagenome assembly OGHR01 (sample SAMEA2582038, study PRJEB24529) | metagenome | biome: Human gut stool | place: China | collected 2011
CTAAAAGTATCTTTATTAGAGTAGATTTTCCTGCTCCATTTATTCCTATTATTCCTATCTTATCCTTTTCATCTACCGAGAAACTTATATTTTTAAATAGTGTTTCCCCTGAAAATCCCATATATAAATCATTAACTTGTAAAAGTGCCATCTCTAAATTTCCTTTCAAAAAATTTTATCATTCTATTTATTATAGCATATTTTTTTTAATATTCCTCTTATAAAAATAACTTCTTTATATAAATTAATTTAACTATACTTTTATATGAAAATTTTCTCAATACTTCACTATATATAATTATTATTTATCTTGTATTATTATATTTATATTATTATACTTCTTCTTTTCACGAATAGGATAGGAATTTTTTTGTGAATACCCTCCCCATTTTTTTATTACTAGGGTAGGAATCTTTTAATACCTAGGTATCTTTTTCCTAGTTATTTTTTCTTAACTCTCTTTAGGATAAATCTTATTAACAGTACCATAGATTACTGGGAAAATAAATAGTGTAAGCATAGTTGAAGCAAATAATCCAAAGATTATAGTAGCTGCCATATCTCCATAAAGTGGATCCCATAATAGTGGTATCATTCCAAATATTGTAGTAAGAGCTGCTAGTCCTACTGATCTTATTCTGCTTACAGCAGAATCTACTAAGGCTATAAATCTATCTTTCTTAAGTACATCTATCTCATAGTTAATCTCATCCATCATAACAATTACATTTTTTATCATCATTCCTGTCAATGAAAGAGCTCCTATTATTGACATAAATCCAAAGCTTTTTCCTGTGATAGCAAGTCCTGGTGCTATTCCTATCATAGCTAATGGTAAAGTTATTGCTATAAGTATAGGAGTCTTTATATTAGCAAAAAGTAAAACACAGATTATAAGCATAAGTATTGCTGGTACTGGTGTAGCCATAGCTATTGCCATATTATTTTTTTCCTGTTCATAAGCCTCTCCCAACCATTTCATACTATACCCTTTTGGTAACTCCATCTTTTCTATCCTATCCTTAAACTCTTTTCTTACATCTTCAGCTGCCACCCCCACTGGTACATCACACTGAACAGTTATAGTTCTCACTCTATCTCTTCTCCATACCTGTCCCTCTTCAAATACAAATTCTCCTCCATTAGTTACAGAAGATAGTGGTTGTGCTTCTAAACTCAATCCCCAGATTGGAGTTTGCTCTATATTAGTTAATTGGTTTTTCTCTTCATTTCCCTTCTCTTTTAATAAAACAGTAACCTGTTTATCATCTTGTTTTATCTTACCTATTGGCATTCCCTCTCCACTTCTCATAAGTCCTGTTCCTAAATCCAGTGGAGAGATATTAGCTCTTCTTCCCTTTGCTTGAGAGTAGTCTGCTTCCCAAGCAAGTAACTTATTTCTCCAGTTATTTTTTACATTTAAAGCTCTTGGAGAAGTTTTCATTATATTCATAGCCTCTTGAGCCAAATTTCTAAGTACTTGTGGGTCTGGTCCCGAAAAAGCTATCTCTATTGGATATTGTGCTGGTACTCCATTAGGATATTTTTTTACACTTACAGTTACTCCAGCTATATTTTCATTGGCAAAGTCTACTGCCTTTGCTCCCACTCTCTCTACATCTTTTACCTTTTTTACATTCAGTATAAGCTGAGCAAAAGATGGGTTAGGCATCTCTGGAATAGTAGCTGTGTAGTATCTCGATGGAGAAGCCCCTATGGTAGTAGTTATATTTACCACTCCCTCATCTTGTAAAAGATAATCTTTTAACTTTTTACTAGCTTCCTCTATTATCTCAGTCTTACTTCCCTCTGGTGCCCACATATTTATAGTAAATCCCTTTTTATCTGAGTCTGGGAAAAATGTTTTAGGTATAGCTAAAAATAGTAAACAACTTCCTAAAAAAGCTCCTATCAATATAGTAAGTACAATCTTTCTTCTATTTAAAAGTGTAATTAAAAATCTCTTAGCTTTCTCATAGAATTTTTTCTCTCTTTCACTTTCTTCAGGAACCTTTCCACCTTCAAGATAGAGTTTACAATATACTGGTGTCTGAGTAAGGCATAGTACCCAACTAAGTAGAAGAGATATTCCTATTACCCAAAAAGATGAGCTCACATATTCCCCTACATATGTAGGCATAATTGCCCCTGGTAAAAATGCTATAGCTGCTATTAAAGTAGCTCCCAATAGTGGAATAGCTGGCTTATACGTAGACTCCTTTAGTGCTTCTTCCATTGCCATTCCTTTACTTCTTCTTACAAGGACACCATCTACTATAACTATGGAGTTGTCTACTAACATTCCCATAGCTATTATAAATGAACCTAAAGATACCCTTTGCATATCTATCTTCATTCCATACATAAAGATAAGTGTTCCTAGAATTGAAAGAACAAGCCCACTTCCTATTATAAGTCCACTTCTCATACCCATAGTGAAAAGTAGTACTCCTACTACTGTAATTACTGATAATATTAAATTGATTACAAAATTATCTATTGCAGAAGTTACTAAATCTGGTTGATAATATACCTTCTCTATATTTATCCCCACTGGAAGTTTTTCCTTTATCTCTTCTATTTTTCTATCTATCTCCTCTCCAGTTTTTACAACATTTGTTCCCTTTTCTGGAGATAGAGATATACCCATAGCCATCTTATTGTTGAAATACATTTTTTGAGTAATTGGTTCTACATACCCCTCTTTTATAGTAGCTACATCTGCTAATCTCACTATCTGATTACTTCCATCATGTAGTTTTTTAGAAAATACCACTAAGTTTTCTAAATCTTTTAAAGATTTTACTTCATTATTTAATCTTATAGGAACTCTTAGATTTCCATAGTCTACTACCCCTCCTCCTGAAATTAGATTTTCACTAAGCAGAGTAGTAGCTATAAGTTTTGTATTAAGTCCCATAGAGTTAATCTTTTCTCTATCTATTATTACATTAATGGCATCACTTGTCTTTCCAAAAATAGCTACTTGAGTAATTCCTGATATAGAGTTTAACTCCTTTGTAATATATTCAGTATATTTTTGTAGCTCTGAATGTGTATACCCATCACTAGTTACAGCTAGAAACATTCCATATACAGAACCATAGTCATCTAAAACAATAGATGGTAGTGTCCCCAATGGAAGAGACAACTTAGCATCATTTACTTTTTTTCTTAAATTATCCCAATACTGTTCTACCTCATCAGCAGGAATTCCCTCATCTAATTTTATCTTTACCTCTGAATACCCAGGTTTAGATACAGATTGAATATAGTCTATGTTAGGTAACTTATTCACTGCCTCCTCTATCTTATCCGTTACCTGTAACTCCACTGTATGTGCATCAGCTTCTGGATAAAGTGTTATTACCAAGGCTTCCTTTATCTTAAATTCTGGGTCCTCTAATTTACCCAATTTGTTGTAGGAAAATATTCCTCCTATTATCAAGAGAAAAACTAAAAATCTTACAACTACTGTATTTTTTATCGAGTAATCTATAAATTTCATATTCTCCTCCTATAATACTTTTCCAACATTTGTCTCAGTAAATGGTTGTAACTCCTTTACTTTCTGCTCTTCACTCAACTCGTGTACCCCTCTAGTTACAACCTTCTCTCCTACTTCTACTCCTGATATGATTATCTTACCATTATCATATGGAGCTACCATCTCTACCTCTTTACTTACAACTTTTCCATCTGAGTATACCCAAACTCTACTCTTTCCATCTCTCTCAAAGATTGCCTCTACTGGAATAGTTACCTCATCTCTCTCCTGAGTATCACTCTCTAATTTTACCATTCCCATTGTATCTACTAAAATATCACTACTATTTTCTATAAAGTTAAAAGTTACAGGGTAAGTCATCTTTCCAACACTCATTACTTTTCCTATCTCAGCTACTTGTAGTTTATAATGCTTATTATCAATAATAAACTCTCCTACTCCACTTTCTATTCCCTTTATATCTCTTTCAGATACATTTATTCTCACTTGCTTACTACTTTCAGAGGATATTGCTACAACAGGTATTCCAGCTCCTACAACACTTCCCTCTCCCATTATTTTTTTACTTATATATCCATCATAAGGAGCTTTCAACTCTGTATCTTTCAATTGGTTTTTACAATTCTCCACTCCTTGTAAAGCCTCTTGATATTGAGACAACATAGCTAACTCTCCAGCACTTGCAGATTTTACTCCAGCTAATGCCTCATCATAACTTTTCTTAGGAATAGCCTTCTCTTTATAAAGAGTTTCCACTCTTTGATATTGCTTTCTAGCATTTTCAGCTACAGCCTTAGCTGATTCGTAAGCTCCTTTTGCTACCTTACTCTTATTTTCAAAGGCTTTTAGCTGAACTTCATAATCTCTTTTATCCATTCTAGCTATCACATCGCCTTTTTTTACAAAGCTTCCAATCTCTACTTCCATTTTTTCAATAGCCCCTGCCACTCTAAATGACAGTAATGTCTCATTTTCTGAAATTACAATAGCTGGGTATTCTAAATACAACTTTTGTGGAAGAGATGACACTACCTCTGTTTGTACAGGTCTAATTACCTCTTTTATCTCTTTTTCACATCCTAATAGTGCAACTCCTAATATAAATATCATAATTTTTAATTTCATAACCCTAATTTCCTCCTCTAAATGGTGCTTTACCCATAGCTATACTAAGTGCTCCTAAAGCCATTTCATATTGATACTGTACCTTCTCTTTTAGACTGAGAGCTTCATTATACTCAGCCAATGCTTTGTAATACTCCTCGTCTCCTATCATCTCTACTCTTCTCTCCACTTTTCTCTGATTTAGCTTACCTATCTCTGCTTCATAGTTTAATCTTGCCATTCTCCATAGTTCTTGAGTAGTCTTTACATTTTCATAAGCCTTAGTTACCTCTAATACAGTAGTCATAAACTGCTTTTCTAAAGTAAGCTCTCCAATTTTTTCTCTTCTTACAACTTTTTTATACTCATTAACATTTTTAAATCCATTGAATATGGAAATCACTCCTGTTACATTTCCAAAAAGAAAATCAGGGTCAGCTAAAGTCTGGTTACTATTATTTATATATCCTCCACCTAAAACTATCTTAGGTAAAAAATTAGTTATAGCAATTTTCTTTAAATCCTCATTTATCTCTTTTCCCTTTTCTGTTATCTGTAAAATCTCATTTCCATTGAGAGCATTATATATACAATCTTCCAAAGTAGGTAATTCCACCTCTACACTCTCAATACTCTCCAACTTTATATCCTCTTGTAAGTTTAGATTAAGAGTTCTTTTTAAATTCATTTTTGCTATTTTTAAATCTCTCTCATTTTTATTTAGAGCTATCTTTTGACTCTCTACTAGAGCTTGTACCTTTTGTAATTCCCACTCTAATACTCCCTCTACCTTTAAAGAAGTTTCCACTTTCTTCTCTAGTTCCTGTGAAGATTTCAAATTATTTATAAGGGTATCTCTTTCAGTTTCCAAAGCTAATATGTAGAAATACTCACTCATTACTTGAAGTTGTAACATCTTATCAGCAAAACTCTCAGCTAATTTACTGATATCCTCTCCCTTTTGTCTAGCACTATATAAGTACCAAGTAGATGGAACAAATATAGGTATCTGTGCAGCTACACCAGTAGTATAAAAGCTCTCATCTATAAGCTTAGTTTCCAATGAAGATGGGAATTTTATTGGTATTTGTGGTGGAAGTTGAGGCAAATTTAATCCCATCTCTATATTAATACTATCATCTAACCTTGTATAACTTCCTCCTAAAGTTATAGATGGTAAAAAGTTTCCAAAGGCTATCTTTTTATCTAAAGTAGCTATCTCTCTTTCTAGCTCCTTTATTCTCAAATCTAAATTTCTCTCTTTTGCTATTTCAAGAGTCTCCTCTAAAGATAAAGTATTTCCATATTTTTCCAGATACTCTCTCTCCTCTTGTGCCGTTACAAATTTTTCCTCCTTTACTTGAGTATTATTACACCCAACTATAACTAGAGAAAGAAAAATTATTAAACTTTTTAGTTTCATAGTTTCTCTCCTTTTTAGACCTATAAGTCTAATTTATTCTGTTTCAAGTATTCCATATAACATTATATCTATCCACTTCTCTGTTGTTTTGTTATACTCTTGAGAAAGTTCTTCTATTTCCTCGCCTCCTTGAGCTTTACCATAAAATTTTTCATTGAGCATATTTTGAATAACATCTAATAAAAATATAACCTCCTCTGGCTTTAATCCGTGTCTAATTTTTATTTTTTTTAAGATTTTCATAGAAAAATCATAGTTTAAATCATCTAATCTTTTAGTTATCTTTTTTATCTCTGTTTTTAAATGCTCTGGCATCTTAAATAAGGTATTAAAAAATATCTTTTGTAAAAGAGGATACTCTCTAAAAAAATGATATCTAATATCTAAAAAACTTTTTATCTCCTCTCTCCAATCTTCTATCTCTTTTAATCTATTTTTATAGTAGTCTAACATAGTGTCATAACAATAACTTATACATAGGAGATAAAGCTCATCTTTATCTTTAAAATGATGATACATCACTCCCTTAGAAATATTACCTTCTGTACATATTCTATTGATAGAAGATTTCTCATAGCTATAATTTGCAAATTCATTTAAAGCTACTTGAAGTATCTTAAAACGAACTATCATACTTTTATTTCTCTGTTTCATTTCTCTCCCTTCATAAAATTAGACTTACTAGTTCAATTTCTATATGATATAATATTAACATATTTATTGAGAATTATCTATTAATATTTTGAGGAGGTTATATGTTTTATAAAATTTTACTTTTCCTCTGCCTATCTCTCTCAATATTCTCACAGGAATATCAGAGTAAAGAGCAGAGAATAGATGCTATAAATCAAGAGATAAATATGCTTATGGAGAAAAAGGAGAGATTGGAAAATCTCAAAGAAAAAATTTCTAAAAGTAGTTCTGATAAAATTCTTGATGGAGAGTTTAACTCTCGTCCTAAGATTGCTCTAGTTTTAAGTGGTGGTGGAGCAAAAGGAGCTGCACATATTGGAGTTCTAAAAATTCTAGAGGAGTATAAAATCCCTGTGGACTTTATTGTGGGAACAAGTGCAGGGAGTATTATAGGTGCTATGTACTCAGTAGGATACTCCCCTGATGAGATAGAAAAAACTATTCTTGAAATGAACTTTTTTGCTCTTATGAATAATAATAAAGATAGGACTTTAAGAACCATTGAAGACAAATTTGCAAGTGAAAAATACCCTTTTAAAGTCAATATTGATAAAAATATGAATCTATCTTTGCCTATGGGATTTTTAAATGGAGAGTATATCTATCTTCAGTTAAAAAATATTTTTAGTAGAGCTGAAAATATTAAAAACTTTGATAATCTCCCTATTCCATACAGAGCTATTACCACAAATCTAAATACTGGAGAGGAAGTAATAGTCAACAATGGAGATTTAGCCCTTGCCACTTTTAAGAGTATGGCTATACCAAGTTTTTTAGAACCTGTACAAGATGGAGATAATTTCTATGTCGATGGTGGAGTTACTAATAATCTTCCTGTAGATACTGCTATTGAGATGGGAGCAGATATAGTAATTGCTGTAGATATTGGAGCTAATCCCTCTGTAATTGGAAATAACTCCAATGTAGTAGCAGTTCTTGATAAAATCTCTACTTATAATGGAAATAAAAATGTAAAATTCCAAAAGAAAATAGCTGATATACTTATTGTTCCCAATGTAAAAGAGCACGATACCATTGATTTCTCTAATTTAAACAGTTTAGTTCAAGAGGGAGAGGAAGCTGCATTAAAATTTGATTACCTATTAAAAAATCTCTCTTATAATAAAGAGTTCAATGAACAAAAAAATAGAAAACTTGAAGAGAATAACTTTAAGATTTCAAATATAAAGTTGGTAGGAAACTCTATCCTCACTGAAAAAAAAGTAATGAATCTAGCTCCTAAAAAAGATAATGGTATCTACAACAAAGATGAGATTGAGCTTTGGGTAAAAAAAATCTATGCTATCCCATATATAGAAAAGGTTTATTATGAAGTAAATGGAAAAGAGATTACTTTTACAATAAAAGAAAAAGATAGTATCAATGTAGGTACTTCTCTTAACTATATCTCAGACTATGGAGCTTCTGTAAAAATATCTACTACTGTTCCTAACTTTGGAATTTGGACACAAAACTATACTCTTACAGCTGAAGTATCAAAATATCCAAAAGTTACACTCAATACAGTCTCTTTCTATGAGATGGGTAATTTTAAATTACTCGGTTCATTGGACTTAGGATATAAAAATTTTCCTTATTTTATCTATAAAGATGGAGATAAAATCTCTACATATAAAAGCGAGATATTTACTAGTAAATTTGTTATAGGAAGTACATTTTCTAATAGTGTTGTTTCTGGATTTGAATTAGGTTATGAAAACTATCAAACTAATTACTACGAAGGGGATAAAACATATACTGATTTTAAAGGAAATAAGCAGTTTGCTTTTCTAAAACCTTTTCTCTATTTAGATACTTTAGATAATAAAGCTTTTCCTTCTAAGGGAACATCTCTTTTCTTAATCTCTTTCACAGGAGAAGAGCTTAAAAAACAAGAGAATTATAGTGGATTTTCAGGAGTATTATCTTTGAACTTTCCTCTCACTAAAAAACTTTCCTTCTCATTGGGAGGTAGCTTAGGAAAAGTATCAGGTGAATTATTTAGAATAGGGGGAGATAAAAATTCTGAAATAAGTTATGCCTTTACAGGACTCCCTGTTATGGGTAGATATACTGATGAATTTTATATAGGAACTTTTGGATTGAAATATAATCTTTCTGAAACAATATATCTACTAACTAAATACAATGTAATTACATACTCAGATGCCGACCTCTCTTTCCAAAAAAAATCAGAAATTTGGAAAGATAAAAAATATGGATATGGTGGTGGAATTGGTTGGGATACATTCTTAGGACCTATTACTTTTATGATTTCTAATAACATTGATAACTCTTCTCCACTATTTGAATTATATTTAGGGCATACTTTTTAATTTGCTATACAAAATATATAATTTATAAATTTTTTGAACTTGACTTTTTTTAAAATTAATAGTATCATTTTATAGGATATCTTTTTAGGTATCCTATATTTTTTAACAATTACTTTGTAAAACTAAATTTTAGATATAAATATTTTAAGGAGGATAAGTTATTATGATGTATTATATGAATGCTAGAGGACCATTAATGTGGGTATTACTACTAATGTCTATCACTGCTTTAACTATTATTTTAGATAGAGCTTTTTTCTTTTTTAAAAAGGAAGGCACTCATAATAGAAACTTTGAGAAAGATATAATTAAAGAGGTACAAAATGGAAATATTGATGGAGCTATCTCTATCTGTGAGAAGGAAAAAAACTCTGTTGGATATGTAGTAAAAGGTTTTCTAACTCGTTGTGAAAAAAATATGGATTTCCACTACTATGACCAACTTTTAAAAGAGATAGCCTTTGATGAGATAAGTTCTCTTGAAAGAAGATTACACCTTCTTGGACTTATAGGAAATATGGCTACTATGGTTGGTTTACTAGGAACAGTTACGGGTATGATTAAAGCTTTTAAAAATTTGGCTACATTTGGTGCTGGAGATCCTACTATTGTTGCTGGTGGAATATCAGAAGCTCTTATTACAACTGCTAGCGGATTAATCATTGCTATCCCTACTATATTTGCCTATAACATATTTTCTAAAAAAATAGAGAATGCTGAAGGAGATATTGACAAAATCACTACTATAATTATAAATATCTTAACTGGTAAAAAATAGGTGATAGTATGGGAAGATTCAGAAAAAAAAGAGGGATTACCCCTATGGATATGACTCCATTTATTGATATAGTTTTTCTACTAATTATCTTCTTTATGGTTTCTACAACATTCAACAAATATGGAAATATTGATATAGATTTACCAAGTGCCAACGTTGAAAATACCAACCAAGATAATAAAAGTATAGAGATTATTATAGATAAAAATGGAAAATACTTTATAAACAAAGATGGACAAACAAACCCAATTGAGATAGAAAATCTTGGAGCTTTATTACAAGGAGTAAAAGAGGTCACTATCTCTGGAGATAAAGAATTAAAATATCAGGTTATTATGGATACAGTTTCTAAAGTAAAAAATGCTGGTGTAGAAAATTTAGGAATAAACTTCTATGAGTAAAAAAGATAACATACTCTATTTTTTCCTACTAGCTCTAGTTTTTCATCTTTCTCTTTTCATAGTCAGAGAAAGAGGAGTAAAAGGTGATGCTCCTGTCTCTCTAAAAAGTAATAGTGCTCCTATATCTGTAAAGATAAAAAGCCCAGTTATTAGAAAGGAAGCAGTTGTAGTAAAAAAAGAGGTTACTCCACCTACTCCTAAAGAAGAGAAAAAACCTGAGCCTAAAAAAATAGAGCCACCTAAAAAAGATATTATAAAACCTGATATTAAAAGTAAGATAAAAGATAAAAAGAAAAAAGTTGAAAAGAAAAAAATAGAGGAAAAAAAGGCTGAACCTATTCCTCCTAAAACTACCCCTAACACAGAAAAAATTCCCTCTACTCCTACTGCTGAACAAGAGATTTTAGCTAGTGGTAATTTTAGTATTGGTAAAGATGGAATTTTTACTGCTGCTTCATCTGAAGGTATTGAATATAAGATACTTAAACAAGTTGACCCTGACTATCCTGTACAAGCTGAAAGGATTAGATATAAAAAGAAAGTGGTTATAACTGCTAGATTTTTAGTTGGATTAAAAGGTGAAGTTGAAAAAATCAATATTATCAACTCCCATGAAAAATTTGGCTTTGATAAAGAGGTAGAGAAAGCTTTAAAGCAGTGGAAATTTCATCCTATATACTATAAAAACAAAAATATTAAAGTTTATTTTACGAAAGACTTTATTTTTGAACCTAAATAATTTTTTATAATGAAAAAGGGATATTACAAATTAAAAATTTGTAATATCCCTTTTATATATCAAAGCTCCATTTCTTCCAGATTTTTCTCTATCTCTTCTATAGGAATGAAATTCTCCTTCATAGGTACACAATTTATTCAGTACTATATTTTCTTTTAATAATCCTAATTCTAATAAATTTCTATAGACGAACTCCTGATTATCAAAATATATTTTCCCATTTTCATTTTTAAAGCTTTTTTCTATTAATTCTTTAGAGAATTTTTCTTTAAACTTTTGTAGAAACTCCTCTCCTACCTCATAATTTTTTTGAGATATCCCTATTCCAAAAGCTACTCTAATATCTCCTAAATTACATCCATATGTATCTATCATAAGTTTTATAGCTTTTTTTCCTATCTCCTTATAACTTCCTTGCCAGCCAGAGTGCACTGTTCCTATGATCTCTTTTTTTTCATCAAAAAAATATATAGGTAAACAATCTGCATATTTTGTCAATATAACTATATCTTTTCTATTAGTAATAAATCCATCTGTATCTTCAAAATATAATTTTTCTAAACTATCTACTACTGCAATATTATCGCTATGAGTTTGAAAACCTGATACAATATATTTTCCCTCCAAAGAAAAATCCTTTAATATCTTTTCTTTACTCATCTCTTTTATATTTCCATAATTTTTTTTAGTGTAGATAGCAGATATTCCAAATTTATTCCATTCTTTTAATTCTACATACCTCTCTCTATCTAAAAACATAAACTACTCCAACTCATTTTTTAATTTTAAAACTTTATTTAGATTTCTCATCAACTTTTCAAAATCTTTAAAGTATAGAGATTGCATTCCATCAGAAGTAGCACACTCAGGATTTTCATGTACCTCAACCATAGCTCCGTCAGCTCCAGAAATTACTCCAGCTAAAGTTACAGGCTCTACCAAACTACGTCTTCCTGTTCCATGACTAGCATCTATAATTACTGGTAAATGTGATTTTTCTTTTAGTAACGGAATAGCATTTATATCCACAGTATTTCTTGTAATAGTTTCAAAAGTTCTTATTCCTCTTTCACAAAGTATAACCTCTCTATTTCCATAAGCTACTATATACTCTGCTGCCATAAGTAGCTCTCTCATTGTTGCACTTAATCCTCTTTTTAAAAGAATTGGTTTTCCACATTTCCCCAATGCTTTTAATAAAGAGAAATTTTGCATATTTCTAGCTCCCACTTGAAATATATCAGCATATCTACTTATTAAAGGAATATCACTAGCATCCATCACCTCAGTTACTACTAACATATCAAATTTATCTGCTGCCTCTCTCATATATTTTAATCCATCTTCTCCTAATCCTTGAAAATCATAAGGAGAAGTTCTTGGTTTAAAAGCTCCACCTCTTAATATTTGAGCCCCAGCTTTTTTTACTTCCTCAGCTATTTTAAATATTGATTCTCTACTCTCAATAGCACAAGGACCAGCCATCATTAAAAAATTTCCACCACCTATTTTTCTTCCTTTTATATCTATTATTGTATCAGAGTTTTTGAATTCTCTACTTACAAATTTATATGAACTTTTAATTTTTACAATTTCAATCAAATCATCAATTTCTTTAAAATTTTCCTCTTTAAAATTATTTGGTATATATAGTATAGCATACTTTAAATTTTCTCCATCTAATGAAGTAAAATAATTGA
>OGHR01001279.1_pt1 | contig 12640 bp, 8 predicted proteins | sample 1571621 | NCBI WGS metagenome assembly OGHR01 (sample SAMEA2582038, study PRJEB24529) | metagenome | biome: Human gut stool | place: China | collected 2011
GCGCCATACGGAATCGCAAAATAAGAATCAAAGCCTCGGAAATGGTCGATTCTCAGTACATCATAAATATGACAGAAATAATCGATTCTTCCAACCCACCATGCATAATCATCTTCTGCCATCTTGTCCCAGTCAAAAAGCGGATTGCCCCACAACTGTCCTGTGGCAGAAAAGCCATCCGGCGGACAACCGGAAACTTCCTTCGGCATCAGATTCTCATCCAGCTGGAAAAGTTCCGGATGGGCCCAGACATCCACGCTGTCCTGGGAAACATAAATCGGCAGATCACCGATAAAATCAATGCCTTTGTCATTGACATACTGCTTCAGACTCTTCCACTGACGGAAGAAGAAATACTGCAGCACTTTCCAGAAAGCAATCTGTTCAGCCATTGTTTCGCGTACTTTATCAATGGCCGAATGATCGCGTCTTTTCAGTTCATCCTCCCACTGCCACCATGAACAGCCGCCATGGGCATCCTTCAACGTCATAAACAGCGCATAATCTTCCAGCCAGAAAGCCTGCAGCTCGCAAAATGTCTCAAAATCTTCCGGTTCATTTTCCAAAAAACGTTTTGCGGCCAATTTTAAAACCGGATAGCGTTGTTCATAAAGTCTTCCATAATCAATTCGTGATACATCATCACCCCAATTAACAGATACATATTCTTTTTTATCCAAAAGTCCTTCAGACGCCAGCAAATCCAAATCAATGAAATAAGGATTGCCTGCAAATGTAGAAAAGGACTGATACGGCGAATCACCGTAACTGGTCGGACAGATTGGCAGAAGCTGCCAATACTGCTGTCCTGCATCGCTGAGGAAATCAGCAAACTTTCTTGCCGCTGCCCCCATCGTTCCAACGCCGTATTCAGACGACAGAGACGCCAGGTGCATCAAAATACCGCTTTTCCTCACTTTTTCTCATCTCCTTTATTCTGTACTGACAGAGCGCAGGTACTTTCACCCCTTATAAAAAGTGACGGAATTCTCTCATACGTCACCGGAAGCTCCTCCCGGATATTGCCAAGCAGTATCTCCAGACTACGTCTGGCAATAATCTCACTATCCTGCTTGATGGTGGTCAATCTCGGACACATATACTGACTGAGTACAATACCATCAAAGCCAATCACCGAAATATCTTCCGGTACCCGAAGGCCCCGGTCTTTGATGGCCCGAATGGCCCCAATCGCCATCACATCTGACATAGCAAAAACGGCTGTCACCTCAGGCATCTTGTTCAGAATTCTCAGCATGCCATGATAACCATCTTCCATAGAGAATCTGGCACCTTCATACTGTCGGCTGCTGTCAAAATTCCGTCCACGGAGTTCAAATGCTCTCCGACAGCCCATATATCTGGACCTTGCTGCGTAAGAATTCTCCAATTTGCCGCCTAATACCCCGATTTCTCTGTGTCCCAGCGTGAACAGATACTCTATCGCCGTCTGTGCCGCGCCTTCATCATCCGTACTGACGCTTGAAAGATTCTCAAGTTCCATCCCCTCTGCCGAGTTCGTAACCAGCAACCCCGGAATGCCGGCATCCCCAAAACGACCGCGATAATACTCTAAATCGCTGCCTAGAAAAAGAATGCCCATGGGCTGCCGTTCACGACAAATCTGCAGTGCCTGTTCAACTTCATTCTCATCCTCATCAATATAGTAGATCAGACAGACATAGCCACGCTCTTTGATCAATCCCTGAAGCTTTTCAACAATCGTTGCAAAAAGCATGTTATTATTACCTTTGACAATCACTGCAATACCACTGTTAGACTGCTGTTTCAGATGCTTCGCATTATTGTTCAGTTTAAAATGATTTTTTTTGACAACGGCCATGACCTTTTTCCTGGCCTTGTCAGAAACATCCGGATGATTATTCAGTACCCTTGAGACTGTACCTACGGAATATCCGGCTTCCTTTGCAATGTCTTTTATTGTCACAGTTTTTACCTCTCTCTTCAGGTGTCAGATTCAATATCTGTCTGCGAATCCTGATACAGAATGTCAGTCTGCTTCGCAGACACATTTCTCAGCAGGATTTCCGCATACAATTCTAACCCTTAACAGCACCGGCTGCAACACCCTCGATAATATATTTCTGGCAGGCAAGATAAAAGATAATAACAGGAATAACCGCCATAATCAGCGCCGCCATGATCGCGCCCATATCTACCCGTCCATAACTGCCCTTCATATACTGGATTGCGATGGAAATCGTCTTATATTTATTAATATCCAAAACAAGATATGGCAGCAGGAAGTCATTCCAGATCCACATTGTCTCAAGAATACCAACTGAAATATAAGTTGGCTGCATGATCGGCAATACAACTGAGAAGAATGTACGCACCGGATTGCATCCGTCAATCATAGCCGCTTCTTCTATTTCAATAGGAATGGATTTGACAAAACCGCAGAACATAAAGACGGCCAACCCGGCACCAAATCCCAGATAAATAATAATGATGCCCCAAGGTGTATTTAATTTGAGACGGTCTGCGATCAATGACAATGTAAACATAACCATCTGAAATGGTACAACCATTGAGAAAACACATAATAAATAAAATGCATTGGTAAACTTATTCTTCACTCGGGTAATTGCCCATGCGCACATAGAAGTACAGATCAGAATAACGATAACAGAACCCACAGTAATAAATACTGTCCATCCTACAGCCTTCAGCAGGCCATACTGATCCAACGCAGTTGTATAGTTGTCCAGACCAATGAAATTCTTCGCTGACGGAAGCTTGAACGGTTCCAGATTAATAAATGATTTCTTCTTAAATGAGTTAAGTAATACAATAATAATCGGTGCAATATAAATGAGACCCAATATGGTAAAAAAGATTGTACCGATCCAGCTCAATGTCTTTTTGTTCCTCATTTACTGCTGCACCTCCTTCGAACGTGTTGCTCTCAGCTGAATAAGACCAATAGCCACAACGATGACAAAGAAAATAACCGCTTTGGCCTGCCCAACACCTTCCCATCCTGAACGGCCATAGAATGTGTTGTAAATATTCAGCGCCATCATTTCAGATAATTTGGACGGCTCACCAGCTGTCAATGACAGGTTCTGGTCGAAAAGCTTAAATCCGTTGGTAATGGATAAGAATGTACAAATCGTAATAGATGGCATCATCATCGGAATGGTAACTTTCCATAAGCGCTGCCAGCTGTTGGCACCGTCAATCTGTGCTGCTTCCATAACTTCTCCAGGAATAGACTGAAGTCCGGCAATATAGATGATCATCATATAACCAATCTGCTGCCATGATACCAGAATGATCAGTCCCCAGAAGCCCAGCCACTGGTTCAATGCCAGCGCTGTGGAATATTTTGCAAGAATACCGTTAAAAATCAGCTGCCATATATATCCAAGAACAATACCACCGATCAGGTTCGGCATAAAGAAAATCGTCCTGAAGATGTTTGTTCCTCTCATTTTCCTCGTCAGAGCCAGCGCCAGTGCAAAGGCACAGACATTAATCACTATTAGTGATACAATCGCAAAAAGTGCCGTATACCAAAACGAATGTCTGAAAATTGTATCCTGAAATGCTTTTACATAATTGCTGATACCTACAAATTTCGCATCTTTGACTGTCGTGAATTCACAAAAGGACAGTCCAACACCCATAATAAACGGGGCGATAAAACCTATGATAAATGCAGCCAGAGTCGGTAAAACGAATATTGGAAGATAACGTTTAATGGCCTTTTCCACAAAATCAACCTCCCTCTTAAGTTGATAAAAGTGCGAGTCCAAATATGCCTGGCAGATTCTACCCGCATAAAAAACCAGTGGGCGGGCAAGGGATGCCCGCCCACTGTCTTTTAATCTACAGTTACGATATAAAACCGTTTGCGTTCCTGATTATTTGGAAGCTGCTGCTTCTTTAGCCCATCCGTCTACGAATGCACTTACAACTGCTGCCCAGTTATCATCTGTCTGGTCTGCTGCGTATGTTGTCAGAGCAGAACCAACACCGTTCTTCCATTCTTCTGAAGGCATTGTGGAGAATGTCCATGCAACTGGTGTATAGCCATCAGCTACATACTGGTTAGCGATGTTAACCAGAGGATTGGATGATTCAAGGTTGCCTTTGAAAGGAATAACAAAGCCCATGCCTGCGTCACCGGATGGCATTGCACCTTCGCCGCCGCACATAGCTTTTGTACCAACTTCAGATGTTACACACCAGTACATGAAATCAAGTGTAGCCTGGATATCTGCTTCGCTTGCTTTGCTGTTAACACACCAGTAGTTCTCTGTACCTGTACAAAGACCCTGTTTGTCTTCACCTTCAGCACCGATGTAGATTGGCAGCATGCCAAGGTTGTCATCACCGAGTTCTGCAACATCGTTGTATGCCCATGTACCATTCTGATAGAATACAGCCTGTTCTGTTACGAATTCAGCAACTGCATCATCACCTGTCTTTGTGGAAAGAAGGGACGGATCACATGTTGCGTTGTTGATGTAAAGATTCCAGATATTTCTATAGTTGTCAAGGTATGTACCTTTGATGGCATCTGTTGTATCGATGTCGTCTGCTTTGTATTCATAGTAGATTGGAAGATTTGCAAGATGTGTCTTGAATCTCCAGTCAGAAGAGCCATCCATACCTGCGGATGTAAAGGCTGAGAAGCCAAGCTCATCCTTACGTGCTGTGATGTCTTCAGCAACTTTCTTCAGATCATCAAAGCTCTTGATATCATCCTGTGTATAACCTGCTTTTTCAAGAAGGGCTTTGTTGTAAATGATGCCGTATGTCTCGATAACATAGCCGATACCTGCCATAGAATCGCCATCCATCAGAGCAAATTCATCATTTGTCAGTTCACCTGCGATCTTAGAATCCTTCAGATCGTAGCAGTAATCTTTCCAAGAAGCCAGACCAACAGGACCATTTACCTGGAATAATGTTGGTGCATCTGTCTTAGCCATCTCTGACTTCAGTGTTGTCTCATAATTACCTGATGCAGCTGTTAAAACTGTTACAGGAACACCAGTCTCTTCTGTGTACAGCTTAGCCAGTTCCTGCCACTGTGCATCCTGTTCAGGCTTAAAGTTCAGATAATAAACCTTGCCGTCGCCTGCTGCTGTGCTTTCTTTCGCTGCCTCTGTTGCTGCCTCTGTTGCTGCCTCAGAACCTGCAGGAGCCTGTGTCTCTTTTGTTGAAGAGCTGCCACAGCCTGCAAGCATGGAAACACTGAGTGCGCCAACCATGGCCAGAGCTAATAAACTTCTTTTTTTCATTATGATTCCTCCTCGTTTTAAAGATAAAACCTTCCCGGAAACGTTTCTGGAAACGTTTCCAGCTCTGTAATTACATCATATACCACTTCAACAAAAAAAGCAAGAGAATTCTCTTGCTTTTTTGTCAAATTGTTAGTTATTCATATTTTAAGCCTCTGTTTTTGTGCAGATTGACATGCTGTTTTCCTGTTTTTGCCATTCCCATCATGAGATTCGTCTGTTTTTCTGACTATTTTCGACATCGTTAAAAATTCGTCTCAGACTGCACGCTCTCTGCCCTGACGAGATAAAACACGCTTTATGAGTTTCACTCATTATCGCAATTATTACTCTCTTCCAAGGCATCGCGCCATATCTGCTTCCGGTGTTGTTACCGCACCGATATTGTAGGTATCCACCAGAATCTTCAGTACATTTGGTGAGATAAATGCCGGCAGTGTCGGTCCGAGAAGAATATTTTTGATGCCAAGATGCAGCAGCGTCAGCAGGATGCAGACCGCTTTCTGCTCATACCAGGACAGTACCATGGATAACGGCAGATCATTGACACCACAATCAAAAGCACTCGCCAGCGCCACCGCCACCTGAATCGCACCATAAGCATCATTGCATTGTCCCATATCCATAAGGCGAGGCAGACCGCCAATGGTTCCCAGATCCAAATCGTTAAAACGGTACTTACCGCAGGCTAATGTCAGTACAATGCTATCCTTTGGTGTCTGCTTCACAAAATCCGTGAAATAATTTCTGCCCGGTCTTGCACCGTCACAGCCGCCCACCAGGAAGAAATGACGGATATCTCCGGCTTTAACCGCTTCCACCACCTTATCAGCCACTGACAGAATGGTGCCGTGACCAAAACCGGTTGTCACTTCATGACCGCCGTTGATGCCGGTAAAATGCTGATCTTCCTTATAACCACCAAGTTCCAACGCTTTCTCGATCACCGGTGAGAAATCTTTTTCGTCGCCGATATGCACGATTTCCGGATAAGACACCATCTCTGTAGTAAATACTCTGTCTGCATAACTTGCTTTCGGCGGCATCAGACAGTTGGTTGTAAACAGAACCGGCGCTGGCATATTGGCAAATTCTTTCTGCTGGTTCTGCCATGCGGTACCGAAATTGCCTTTCAGCTCAGGATAAGCATGGGCCGGAAGCATCTCGCCATGGGTGTAAATATTGATACCCTTATCCTTTGTCTGCTCCAAAAGCTGTTTGAGATCATATAAATCATGACCTGTCACAACAATAAACGGCCCCTTTTCTACAGTTAAAGGAACGGTTGTCGGCTCCGGCGTCCCGTAAGTCTCTGTATTGGCCTTATCCAAGAGTGCCATACACTTCAGATTCACTTCTCCCACTTCCATAACTACCGGCAGAAGCTCATCCCCTTTCCAGTTTTCACCGATGACAAAAAGAGCTTTATAGAAAAATTGATTAACATCTTTGTCAGTGTATCCAAGCACAGCAGCATGATAAGCATAGGCTGCCATACCTCGGATACCAAAAAGAATCAGGGATTTTAATGAACGAATATCCTCATCTGCTTCCCAGATACCTTTCATATCATAATCTTCTGTTCTGCCGCATGGAGAACCGCATGATTCACAGTCCGGCACCAGTTTATGTTTCTCCTCATGCACACGATCGATCAGAGCGTTAATGGTTTCGTTATTAAAATTTACATTTGTGACGGTTGTAAATAATCCCTCGATAATGACTTTATCAGTGGAAGGACCCGGTACATTTCCCTCTGCCGCACGGGCAAGACCGATGAGCGCCCCTGTCAGCTGATCCTGAAGCTGTGCAGTATCTGCCTGTTTGCCGCAGACACCTGCTCTGCCTGTACACCCGCCGCATCCGGCTGTCTGTTCACACTGAAAACAAAACATATTATTTTCCATTGGAATACCTCCTTGACTTTATGAACCTATCATAGTATACTTTGCCCAAAAGTTACGTTGTAAATCCAACAAAAGGAGTTCTTTTATGAGGGAATATTTTCCAGTGATAAAAAAATCAGCACTTTTTCAAGGTATCTCTGAGGATGATTTAGATGGCATGCTGACCTGTCTCGGAGCACGGACTGCTTCCTATTCTAAAAACCAAACTATTTTTTGGGAAGGGGAACCTGCCAGCCTGATTGGCGTTGTATTAAGTGGCAAAGTCCAGATTGCCAAGGATGATTTTTTCGGCAACCGCAATATCATTTCCATGATGGAGCCGTCACAGCTCTTTGGCGAAGCTTTTGCCTGCGCCGGCATAGAAAAACTGCCGGTCACTGCAACCGCAGTTACCGACAGTGAGATTCTTCTGCTGGACTGCCGCCGTGTCATCACCACCTGCGGCAATTCCTGTGAATTTCATAATCAGATTATCGCCAACCTTTTGCGTATTGTTGCCGCCAAAAACATTATGCTGAATCAGAAGATTGAACTGACTTCCAAACGGACCACCAAGGAAAAGCTGATGTCTTATCTGCTGATGCAAGCCAAACAAAATAAAAGCCGAATTTTTGCGATTCCTTATGACCGCCAGGAGTTGGCGGATTATCTCTGCGTCGAGCGCAGTGCTATGTCTGCAGAACTCAGCAAACTGCGCCGGGAAGGCCGGATAGATTACCATAAGAACCAATTCAAAATCTTAGAGTAATCCCTTTATTTTTTTATCTCGTCTGTTTCTACAATAAAGCGTACACTTCCGGTTTTGCCTTTTTCAAGACCGGAGAAGTTGTTGTACTGCTCATCTGCTTTTTTCAGAGCACGTACACGGATAATAATGTTTTCCAGGTCATCCCCGGCCAGTTTCTTCAGTTCCTGAATGCCTTCTTTATCGAATTCTTTCATGCCGTCACTGAGGGCATCTGTTCCCTCTGACAGGCCATCAAATCCTTTAGAGATAGCATTTCCGGCTGTGATAAGTTGGACTGTACCATTATTCAACGCAACGGAACCCTGATAGAGCTGTTCAATACCGTCGTTAAGCGCCTGAACACCTGCTGTCAGCTGACCGCTGCCATCGGCAAGACTGCTGACACCTGTCTTTAACTGCTCCAGAGTACCGGAAAGTCCGGACATCTGTGTGCCCAAATTCGACAAGGCTTCTGAATACTGTCCCAGTACCTGCAGCTGTTTCTGCATATCTTCAACCAATACGGTAATTGTATCTGTACCCAGTGAAAACTCCGGAATTTCAAGGTCCGGCATGTCTTTCAGCGCATCTTTTGCCTCGACAATCTTTCCTGAAGCCGTATCCGTTGTATCAGAAATTGAAATACTGTCTTTCACTTTTGACTGAATCTCAGCTTTCTGATCATCTGTCAAATCTGTACCCGCAAGAGCCTCTTTCACAGCCTTTGATGCCTGCTCTTTTGCTTCTGATTCTGCCTTTTTCTCTGCCTCGCTCAAATCCACTGCATCCAGTGCACCTTTTGCCTCGGAAGTCTTTTTCTGAACAGATTCCTTATAAGATTTTGCATCATTGGCAAAGGTTTTCACATCATTTAATGTTGACTGCATGGCTGTCAATGCTTCTTTTAATTTTGCCGCATCCTGTCCAAGTGCCGCTGCTGCCGCTGACATCGGCTGCATATCTACAGACTGTCCATCCAGATTTACGGTCGCCAATGACTGATTTAAAGTCTCAAGCCCCTGCTGCAGACCTTTAGCCCCCTCAAGAAGTGTCCCTTTCTGGTCATTCACAGCTTTTAACCCCTGCATCAGACCTGCGGAGCCCTCATCCAGAGCAGACACCCCTGTCAGATATTGTCCGAAATAGTCACCCAATTCATCCGCACCATCTGCCAGCTCTGCAGTGCCGTCCACCAGCTTGCCTGAAGCCTCTGACAAATCATCCATGGCATCAATGAGATCATCCACATCTTTTAAATCATCGGTATCCATATCGCCGAACATGCCGTTGGAGATAATGGTTGCTGTGAAATCCAGTGAAAAATCTGTCACATCCGCTGTCAGTTCCACATATTCCGGAATATCAACGTCTTCTGTGGCTTCATAATCCTTCAACTGCAGACTGTCGGAAAGTCCCGGCATGGCATAACCAATTACAATGTTCTGGTCATCCATTTCCACGGTTTTGCCGTTGGTCACTTCAATATTACTGAAGTTATCCGATGACAGGAACATGGCTGAGCACACAACAAAAGGTGTGGATACCTCAACTGTCTTTCCATTTACTTCTACTTTCTGAGAATACTTGTTGGTATAATCAAAACGGATTCTGACTTTGCCGCTTTGTCCTTTTAATTCATCCGCAGTCACCTGTTTGTCATTCAGATAATAAGTAATCTTGACATCCACCGGCAGAGCATCTGTAGAAGTACCTTTATAATGAATATCTTCGCCATGATTCTCCCATACAACCACATTGCTGCCCTTTTCGGTAAAATCTTCATCGCCCTCTGTGTTCCTGATGTCAGAAAGTGTCGAATAATCTGTGATTTCTCCCTCTCCTTCATTTTTCAGCACTGCCTCCACAGACACATCATAAATTTTGCCGGATGAATCTGCCTTGGCATAGACAGTTTCCGTTTTATCTGTTTTGTCTCTGCCTTTGTCAGCGCTTTTATCGCTATCCGATACCTGATCATTCTTACTGCCGTTCTTATCTGCATCTGTTGTCTTGGTTTCTTTATGGCTACTATTGTCAGTATCAGCTGAAGTTTCTGCTGATACCTCATTCTCCGCTGCTTTGACCTGCTCCGTACAACCGCTCACAACAGACGCTATCAACGCAGCCACCACAAGCACCGCTGTTAATTCGAGCATTCCCGCCTTATCTTTTAATCGCTTTTTTATTTTCATCGCACTGCCTCCCGTCTATTCCACATTTTTAAGCGCTGTATCCATCGGAATCTTCTGAATACGCCTATATTCCAACAAAGCAACCACACCATAGGAAACAACACCCATGATAAACATTTTCACATAGATTGATTTGCCAAGATAAATCGGAATCCATCCGGACATACTGTTGATCAGCATCCACCGGAAAATATAAACCAATCCCTCATAAACAATCGGCATGCTGATCAGGATACACACAACCACCATCACGAGGGTTGAAACAATATATAACCGACTAATTTCACTGTTGGTATAGCCAAGAATCTTGCTCATAGAAATGGACTGGGCATTTTTCTCAATGATGATTTTGGACAGCAGATACATCAAAACAATAAATATCAGCATTGCAAATCCATCAACCATATACATCATACTGCCCATGGATTGTTCCAATTGACGACTGATTCTGGTCATATCATCAATATCAATCACCGATCCAATATATTTCGAATCAATATCCGTAATTTCACTGTTGGAAAAATAACCGCAAAAATAATCACTGCCCAGATCAAACATGTCGTTTAATGCTTCTCTCGACATAAAGACGTCCAATGCGCCTTCATACTCATAAATGCCCGTTACCGTCAGGTTATAGCTCTTATCCTCATAGGTTTCCTTCAGGGTAATCGTATCCCCCGGCTGCAGCAAATATTTGTCTGCATAAGCGGATGAAATATAGACATCCTTCGGCTGCAGATCCAGATGAATATATTGGCTGTCCGGTTCAATGCCATACAGTAGCACTTCTTCTGTCTTGGTGGCATTTTGCTGCATTTTCAGTGAATAGGCACTGAATTTTTCTGCATCTGAATTATCTGTTTCAACAGAACGACTGAACATCATCATATTCAACATACTTTCCAGCTTGTGATCCTCATCCACCGTTCCCACAGGCATCTGAAGCAGATACTGATAATTGGCCAGCATATTGTCGGCAATGGTCGCTTTGTAATGATCCAGTACTACCGGCAATCCCAGTCCAAAGAGCAGCAGCATATTGGCAAATAATATGCCCACAAAAAGCACCAGATAATTGCTGAGATTCTGTAGAATGACCCTGATGCGAAATCGATTAAAAAACGGAATATGCACACTCAACGGCAACGCATGTTTCTGTTTTCTTCTGCTCAGATCACGTCTCAGAAACTTCAGCGGTGAAAGTGTCAGTTTATATGACAGCACTGCAAAAGTAATCACTGCCATCATAATCACCGGTACAACTGTGGTCAGTACAAAAGCTTCTGAATTCCACAAAGTAACATAAGTCGGCAAACTGTAGCTGCCGTAATACATGCCCGCACAAACATCTTTCAAAACAGTGTATCCCAAAATATTGCCGATACCAGCACCGATCAAAGTGACAAAAATCGGCACCATCATATAATGCCGCACCAACTCGCTTCTCGTATAACCGGATGCCCGAAGCGTGCCGATGACATTGGCCTCTTTGCTGATGGTGTTGCTGATAGTCACACTGAACACAAAGGCCATAATCACAATGACCATATACAGCAGGACAATCATCATGCCTCTGTCACTGCCCATATCTTCACCGGTAAAATTAATCGCCTGATTCAGATAACGCGGTGTATAGCTGTCCAGTACAATAGTGCTGTTGATATCTGACATCAAATCATCCGACATTTCTTTCTCTTCTATGTCGTTCTTTGGCGATTGATTGTATTTCCATGCATACTGCCAGGTCATTTTAGACTGATCCAGCTGTGCAAAGCCCTTCTCAGCCACAATGGCCACCCCAAACTTGATCGCATCAAACATCGAATCATTATTGTCCGAGAATAATGCGCTGTAATCAGACAATGCCACCAATCCAGTCACTCTCCAGCTGTGATCTGTTGATGCAATGACATCGCCTACTTTCAGACGGTTGTTGTCCGCATACATTCTGTCGATGGCAATTTCGTCCGTTTTCTCCGGCATACTTCCTTCCATCAGACACACTTTGTTGATTTCTTTGCGATTCGCAAAAATTCGCAATGTGCTTTCATTGGTCGTCAATGGTTCTTCTACATAAAACAAATCGTAAAGCGTTATTCCCAGAGATTCAATATTCTTTTTCTGGGCTTTGTTCATTTGTTTGACAACTGAGAAATGACCGTCTTCTATGTTGTATTTTTCAAAACTTTCATTGTAAGCTGTCAGCATACTGCCATCCGCCACAAGGAAACCGGATACAAACCCGATGGTTGCGATCAGAAGAATCAGAATCACCAGATATTTGCTCAATTCTCCTTTTAATTCCCTTGTCAGACGCCGATTCAGTGGATTCTTCATCTGTACCACCTCCTACCAGTCCAGCGCATCCGCCGAAAGCTTCTGCTCATTCAGATAATTCTTGCGGATCATGCCGTCTCTCAGACGTACCACACGATCCGCCATATCTTTGATGGCATCATTATGCGTCACCATAATCACTGTATTGCCGTATTTCTGATTGACCTTTTCAATGAGTTTCAGAATTTCCTTAGATGTATT
>OGHR01001291.1_pt1 | contig 12421 bp, 7 predicted proteins | sample 1571621 | NCBI WGS metagenome assembly OGHR01 (sample SAMEA2582038, study PRJEB24529) | metagenome | biome: Human gut stool | place: China | collected 2011
CAGATGTCAATGTACGGAATAGTCTTGACTATCTTGATGTTTTCAATGTCCTCACTTCCTCCCATAGCCAACAGTAGGGAATACCCGAAACATTCGTCATTGTCGGGAGTTCCGAGTTTCTCTTGTATTACAGGATAATTTTCTAAGTCAAACCAACCTTTCAAGAAACTTTGATTTACCATTACCTTATTAAAAATTGCACGAAGATTGGCAGGAAGTATTAAATATGTTCCGTATCTGACATTCAGATAAACAACGTAATTATTCAGTCTTGGGTTCTTTACATAGGCAAAGACATCGCCGAAAGCCGTACACATGAATGGCAGAAACGATTTGTCATCTTCCTTCTCATAACAGGAGTTTATCACATCTTGGTAATCGGACGGATTGATAAGCTTAAACAGCCCATTACAATAACTGCCCAGCCCGACTTCCTGCCATAAAGTATTCAGTTCGGGGTAGGACAAATCGGCGTATTTGGCAATAAAAGTATCATCTACTGCCTGCCTCTTATTATTGAGGCTCTTTTCTAAAAATTCTTCGTACATATTTATGCGCTTTATGGTTGATAATGTTATTTGTAAAAACACTCGTTTGGTATCTTTCATTTTGATAACCGACACTCGACAGGTGTGTTTCCTAATCTCTAATAGCTGCACCCTACGAATCATCCAGCGAATCAAGCGGATTGGGTATGCTCGACTTATGGGCACTCGTCACATGAAGATAAATGCTCGTCGTCTTTATATCATTGTGTCCCAGCAATTCCTGTATGGTTCTAAGGTCTGTCCCTTGTTCCAGTAGATGAGTGGCAAAGGAATGACGCAGCATATGTACGTGTACACGATGCTTGATGCCGGCACGCTGTGCAGCTTCTTTCAGCACTTTCACCAGTGCGCTTGCCGAGTATTGCTCGCCGGGAGTATCGCCCTCGAACAGCCATTTCTTCGGACGGTATTCCTTGAAATATTCCCGAAGCTCGTGCAGCACCTTTTCCGACAACAGCGAGTAACGGCATTTCTTACCCTTGCCCATGATGCGTACCAGCATCCGTTCACTGACAATGTCCTGTGGGGTGAGGTTCAGCAGTTCGCTCCTTCTCAGACCGGCGGAATAGATCAGGGAAATCATGCAGTGATGTTTCCGGTTCGTCAGACAGGAGAGGATACGTTTGACCTCGTCCCGGCTCAGCACTTCGGGTAACGTCTTGTACTCTTTGGCCCGTGTGATGCCGCCGTAATATTGCCGTTTGCCGCCTTTCACCTGCTCGTAATAGAACTTGATTGCGTTGATGCGCATGTTCTGCTGCGAAACGGAGATTTTCTTCTCGTTTACGAGATAGAGGATATCCTTGTTGATGTCCGCCACTTTCAGGCGGTCGATGCTCCGTCCCTTGTGGTATTCCATGAAGTCGCTGAAATAGGCACGATAGGTTTTCACGGTCGAGGGACTGTACCGCTTCTGTTCCAGCAGTTCCAGATAGCCTTCCGGCAATACGTATGTCCGCTGTGGTTTGGGATGCCGTACGTACACCGGCTGTAATCTATGTAAGCGTGGGGAGAATAGCGGTCGTAGAAATCCGGCAGTTTAAAGGCGGCAGCCGTCATGTAGGCGGAACCGTTGTCCGTCTTTTCCACGTCCGTATCTTGGGCGAGCAGTAGGGCTATTGCCGGATCGCCTGCATACTCTATCCGTATGTAGTGTTCACCGTCCTTTTTTTCCCTGTACAGGACGATGTTTGACCGTTGCTTCTGTACCTTGTCCATATCTCTGGCTGTTGCTTCATGCCTCAAAGATAAAGCAAAGTATTGAAATCTGAACGGTTGTTCAGAAAATATTTTTATCGGAGTCTTTTAAATATTGCTAAAAAAGGAGTCAGGCTTTCAGGAGCGAGTACAGACAATCGAACTTCTCCTTCAATTCTTCTACGTCCAGACCGTTCAGGAACGATTGCTCGTAGGACATGCCCAGAAACACTTGACGGAACAGCGGAGCGATCTTTTTCACATCCGTATCTTGCTTTATTTCACCGCTATCCTTTGCCTTCTGTATGACTGTCCTCCATAACTCGTGTTCCTTGCGGAATATTTCTTCCATTTTCTCACGGGCTCCGGGATAATACATCCTCACTTGGGAAAGAAAATGGAAATAGTAGAAGTTGGGACAGCATTCATTGTCGTCCGCACAGCATCGCACCTGTTTGATGATACGGTTCATGGCCGTACTCACTCCTGCCACATATTGCTCTATAAATCCTGCCAGCGTTTCCGTCGGCCCGGCAAACTTGTTGGCAGGTGTCTGCATCTGTATGGCATACTTGTCCGCTACCGCCATGAACAGATCGAGTTTGTGGGGAAAATAATATACCACCCCTGTCTTTACCACCCCGCAGGCTTTTGCCAGCGTGCTGATACTCGCTTTCTCGTAATTCATCCTCAAAAACACCTTGAATGCCTTGTCTATCACTTCTTCCCGGTTGGTAATCATATCGGATTGTCCTTTCTTATGTTTCTTGTTGCGAAGGTACGCTTTTTATTTTGAAGTTTTTGTATCGGAACGTCATTCTTTCTTGCCGGCAGGCCACTTCATGCCATCCCGTAGCCACTCGTTCCCCATTCCCTCCTTTCCCTTTGCGCCATAGCCTCTTACCTCTACTTTCGTGCCGCAATTAACCTGATTGTATCACAATTAAACTCATTCACTTTATGGACAAAAAACTGAAAGATCTGAAAGACGAGGTATTGGTGGTGACCAACGCCGCCGAAGGCAACACCCCGCACGTGGTGGAGGACATCGAACCCGAAGGGGGACTCAAGACCAGACCGTTGGCAGGGGCAAAGCCTTCGGATCAGTTCATGCGGATAGACCGCAACGTGTCTATACTCGAAACGTTCTTCCTCAACATGAAACGACAGTTCGAGCGCCCGTCCGACTTCCGCTTCTATCACCTTCCGGCGGACTTGCTTGCCTCCGCCAAGGAGCTTGTCGGCCTGTTCAAGCAGCCCGAAAGTAATTCTGCCTTGCTGGACGAATACCGTCTTGACACGGAACAGTACGTACAGAGCCGGCAGCAGGCACAACAGCAGTCCGGCGGGGGCGGAACGGAGCAATCCACCCGCTGGAGCATGGAACAGGTGGACTGGCAGCAGCTTGAGCGCATGGGGGTAACACCCGAAACGTTAGGAGAACCGGGCCTCAGACGGTTGCTCAACGGCAACGAATCCGCCGTACTCACCCTGAAAACCGTTATCGAGGGAATAGAGTTTGAAACTCCCGCCTGCATCCGTCTGGCGGAGAATCCCGACGGTACGCTCCGGAACGAGATCGAATGTTGCAAGCGTTATCCGGAACTGGACACGCCGTATTTCAACGTGGAGTTCACTCCCGAAGTGAAACAGAACCTGCTGGAAAAAGGCAATGCGGGTTGCGTGGTGGAACTCGAACTGGCCGGAGACGTGCGTGAGCCGTGTCTGGTATCGCTCAATCCCAAGACCAACCGGCTCCATCACATACCGGTCAGCGGGATAACCATTCCCGCAGAGGTGAACGGCACGGCGTTGACCGACGAACAGAGAAAACGCATCGCAAGCGGCGAGTCCGTCCTTGTCGAAAACATGTGGTCGGAGAAAAAGCAGCGTCATTATGATGCACGTTTGCAGTTCAATGCGTGCAAGGGCGGATTCGACTATGACTTCAAGGGAATCGCCCGCCGGCAGGAGCAGACCGCAGCTCAGGAACAGGAACAGAACCGGCAGCAGGAGCGTGGGCTGGTAATCCCCGCACGGCTGAAGGGGAAAGACCTTACCGAAGAACAGCAGGCATCACTGGCACAGGGCAAGGCGACCTACATCAAGGACATGACCGACAACGAGGGGAACCTGTTCAGTGCTTTCGTCCGTGTCAACCACGAGCGGGCGAAGTTCGATTTCTTCAAATGGAACCCGGACAAGAGCAAGAAACAGGAACAGTCGCAGCAGGCGGCCGTCCGTCAGGACGGAACGAAGCCGGCAAACGCCGTCAGCCGGAACCGCCCGGTACAGAAAGCCGATAAGAAAGGGGTATCCATCTGATCATTCACATGAATAATACAATAATTATATGAAAGTTATCATTGCAGAAAAGCCCAGCGTGGCACAGGGCATAGCGTCCGTAGTGGGCGCACGCCAACGGAAAGAAGGGTATCTAACGGGGGACGGATATGCCGTAACATGGGCATTCGGGCATCTGGTCGGTCTTGCCATGCCCGAAAGCTACGGCTTTTCCGGCTTCCGCCGGGAACACCTCCCCATATTGCCGCAGGAGTTCAGGCTTGTACCCCGTCAGGTGCGGGAGGGTAAGGTGTACAAGGACGATCCCGGAGTGGTCAGGCAGCTGGAAGTGCTCCGGGAGCTGTTCGACAGGTGCGAGTCCATCATCGTCGCCACCGACGCAGGTCGTGAGGGAGAGTTGATTTTCCGTTACGTGTACAACTATCTCGGCTGTACCAAACCCTTTGTCCGTCTGTGGATCTCCTCGCTCACCGACAAGGCCATCCGTGAAGGGTTGCGGAATCTCAGGGAGGGAAGCCTTTACGACAATCTTTACCTCTCCGCCAAAGCCCGCAGCGAGGCGGACTGGCTCGTGGGCATCAACAGTTCTCAGGCGCTCAGCCTTGCCGCCGGGCAGGGCGTGTTCTCTTTGGGACGGGTGCAGACACCCACATTGGCGATGATCTGCTCACGATACCGGGAGAACAAACAGTTCGTACCCCGGAAGTATTTCCAGATAAAGGTTTCGGCGGCCAAGGACGGCATCGCCTTCTCCGCACTGTCACGGAACCGCTTCGATGACCTTGAAACGGCCACTGCCGGGCTACGTGAGGTAGAGGACGGCGGTATGCTTGCCGTCAGTTCCGTAGAGCGCAGGGAAGCCGTTCAGGAACCGCCGCTGCTCTATGACCTGACCGCCTTGCAGAAAGAGGCAAACGGCAAACTGGACTTCTCGGCCGACAAGACGCTCACGCTTGCGCAAAGCCTGTATGAGAAGAAGGTGCTAAGTTATCCGCGTACCGGCAGCCGTTATATATCCGAAGATGTCTTCGAGGAGATTCCCTCACGCATAACGCTCTTGCAACAATATCCACGCTTCGCCGCCATCGCATCCGCTTTGCGGGACACACCGCTCAACCGCCGTCCGGTCGATGATGCCAAAGTCACCGACCACCATGCGCTGCTCGTTACCGAGAACCTGCCCGAAGGTCTGTCGCAGGACGAGCGGGCTATCTACGAAATGGTTGCCGCACGCCTGCTCGAAGCCTTCTCCCCGCATTGCGTCAAGGAAATGACCGAAGTTGCCTTGTCCGCAGGCGGTGAGATATTCACCATCAAGGGGGCGGTCGTCAAATCCGCCGGTTGGCGTGCCGTGCGTGGTGAACCGGAAGAAGAGGTGGAGGAAACCACATTGCCGGAGTTACAGACGGATGAAACCCTGCCGCTGCTCGCTTCCGAAACGGTGGAAAAGCAGACCAAGCCCAAACCGCTGCATACCGAGAGTTCGCTGCTCTCAGCTATGGAGCATTGCGGCAGGGAGATCGGCGACGGGCAGCTGCGTACCGCAATCCGGGAGGCCGGTATCGGAACTCCGGCCACCCGTGCGGCCGTTATCGAGACATTGTTCGCCCGTAACTATATACGCCGGGACAAGAAGAACCTTGTGCCCACCGAAAAAGGACTGGCGGTTTACGATACGGTAAAGGACAAGAAGATTGCCGATGTCGAAATGACAGCGGCGTGGGAGGAAACCCTCGCCAAAATAGAAACCGGAGAGGCCGATGCGCCCTCTTTCCGCCGGGACATAGAGGTCTATACCGCACAGGTCGTTGCCGAACTGCTGTCCGCCACCCTCGATGTAGCTCCTTCAGGGGAGCAATGCACCTGTCCCAAATGCAAGAAGAGCCGCATCCTGTTCTTCGACAAGGTCGCCAAATGCGCCGATGTCGATTGCGGATTCACCCTGTTCCGCAACAAGGGAGGCAAGGTGTTGACCGACAAACTGATTGTCGGGCTGGTGACCACAGGCCGCACCCCTCTTGTCAAAGGCTTCAGGAACCGTGAGGGCAGGAGCTTCGATGCCGCACTGGTGCTTAATCCCGATTTTACCGTAGGCTATTCCTTCCCGGACAGGAAACCGCAGGGAGAAAAAAGCGGCAGGAAGAGATAACCCGTCCGGAATTGTATCACTTAATAATCCGATAATTATATGAATCAGAATAAATCCAACGTGCCGGTATCCGTAGCGGAAGAACCGGATGAATTGTCTTACTACCGTCTTACCCTGTTGTCCTTCCTGCGTGAGTCGCATCCCGATTTGGCGGATGACGAGTCTTTTGTCGCCACCCGCAGCGAGCAGGCCGCCGAAGCCTTCAGCGCAGCCGTCCGTTCCGGCCTGACCTACGACGATGCGGCACAACAGGCGAACGCCCTGCTTTTTCAGGGGTTGCATTTCTCTCCTCTGGACACGCTGGTTACCGTCCTCTGGAACGAGTTCGCCGCCGAAGTCCCCGAAGGCAGCGCACGCAGCGTGGCCTTGCAGCTGCTTCCCGAATGCCGGAAGGTCTTCGCCGGCTATACGCTCTCGGATGATTTCATGTTCAGCCCGGAGTTCGGGCAGCTCTATGACGAGCTGACAGGTACGGTTGTAATCTGGTTGGAAGAGAATGGCTTATAATAAAAAGGCGCATCTCAGGGACAATATAGAGGCAATCCGGCTGATGTTCCGTTTGGAGAAGGAACAGCGCACCGCCACACCGGAGGAAGCGGGCATACTCGCCGCCTACTCCGGGTTCGGAGGTATCAAGGCGGTTCTTTCCCCTTTCGGGAAACTCACCGACATACTCCGCTGGACACAGGCCGACCGTGAACTGTTCCCCCTGATTACGGAACTTCACAACGTCCTGCGTGACGGAGCAGCTGACGAGCGTGAGTACAGGAAGCTGGTGGAAAGCGTGAAGGCATCCACCTTTACCGCTTTCTACACGCCGCCGGCGATTGTCAATGCCATTGCCTCTTCTTTGGGCGAACACGGAGTGTCGCCCGGTCGTTTTCTCGATCCTTCATCGGGAACCGGCAATTTTGTCTCGGCCTTCCGACCGCAATGCCACTCCGCATCCGGCAACACTCCCGAAATTGTTGCCTATGAAAAGGATTTGCTTACCGGCCGCATCCTTGCCCGGCTCCATCCCGAAGCGCAGGTCAATATCAAGGGCTTCGAGGAGTTGCCCCCGCACCGCAACGGCTATTTCGACGTGGTGAGCAGCAACATCCCCTTCGGTGACATACGTGTTTTCGATCCCTCCTTCGACAACGGCACGGCGAGGCGTTTTGCGCTGAACAGCCTGCACAACTATTTCTTCGCCAAAGGGCTGGATGCCGTCCGTGAGGGAGGCGTCCTCGCCTTCATCACCTCACAGGGGGTGATGAACTCCGCTATGGCCTATCCCGTAAGGCAATACCTGATGAACCGATCCCGGCTGTTATCGGCTGTCCGCCTGCCCAACAACCTCTTTACCGACTATGCCGGTACGGAGGTGGGCAGCGACCTGATCATCTTGCAGAAGGACACGCTTTCCCAAAGGGAATATACGTCACTCGAACGGTCTTTCGTGGAAGTCGGCACGCAGGCCGACGGGACGACGCAGAACGAGTATTTCGAGCATACCGCCGCCATCGTGCATACACGTGGCCATGTCGGTACCGATCCCTACGGCAAGCCGGCACGCATCTACCTGCATGACGGGGGTATGGAAGCCATCGCCGCCGACATGAAGTATTTCCTTGACCGCAACCTCTCGGAACAGCTCGATCTGGACTTGTATCTCCGCCATTCACCCGTGCAGGAGTTCCGCAATCTGGTGAGCCGTCCGGCGGAAACCATGCAGCAACGCATCGCACAGGTGCGGGAAATCAACCGGTCCGGTAACATGAACGGACATTCCACTTCTACGGATCGACAGACGATACAGGTGGAGCGTCGGACTCTCACGCCGGAGCAGCCCTCAACGGATGCCCGGCCAACCGCCGCAAAGACCACGCCGGAGCCGGTCATGTCCCTGTACGACCTTTTCGGCTTCACACAAGAGGAGCGTTCACAGGTCAGGAAAAGGAAAACAAGGAGCACGAAGAAGGACTCCGGGCAGTTGTCCCTTTTCGATATGCCACCGTTGGAACAACATCCCGCCCCGGCCGAACCGACTCCCCAAGAGAAAGAGCGGCAGGAGCAGGAACGGCAGGAACAGGAACGCCGCCGGCAGGAGGAAGAGGCCGCACGGCAGGAACGCATGAAGCCCCGTCCTTATCCGGCCGGCCTGCAGGGACACCACCGCAACGGCTCCCTTGTGGACGATGACGGGCAGATAGGCTACCTCTCCGCCATTGGCGGGGCCGCACCGGTATTCAACCCGTTGGATCTGCCCGAACGCCAGCGACGCCGTGCGTCGCTCTACATCGAGATACGTGACACCTACCATCATCTGTACGAAAACGAGGCGGCCGCCCATGCCGCAAATCCGGCGTTGCGTACCATGCTCAACACTCTTTACGATGACTTCATCCGTCAGTTCGGCAATCTGAACGACAGGAAGAACATCGACCTGTTCCGCATGGATGCGGGCAACCGTGAGATATTGTCGCTGGAACGTTACATCGACGGCCGGGCGGTCAAGGCCGACATCTTCGACCATCCCGTCTCGTACAACATCAACGAGATTACCCATACCGATGACGTGCACGAGGCACTCACCGCCTCGCTCAACAAGTACGGCAACGTGGACATGGCGTACATGGAGTCCCTGACCGACAAATCGCAATCTGACTTGTTGGAGGAACTGCGTGGACGGATATTTTACAATCCCCTCTCGAAGAACTACGAGATTGCCGACCGTTTCATTTCCGGCAACGTCATGGCCAAGGCCGAACACATCGAGGAATATTTGCAGTCGCATCCCGACAACGGCGAGGCACGTATTTCCCTCGAAGCCCTGCGGCAGTCGCTGCCCACGCCCATACCTTTCGAGGATCTGGATTTCAATTTCGGCGAGCGTTGGATACCGGCGGGAGTGTACAGCCGTTACGCCTCATGGCTGTTCGACACGGACGTGTCCGTCCGTTATACCGCCAGCAACGACGAGTACAGCATCAAGGCCGACATGACCTCCCCACGCATCATGAACCAATATTCGGTGCGTTCGGAAAGCCGCATCTTCAACGGCATCGCCCTTATGCGCCATGCCATCCACAACACCACGCCCAACATCACCAAGACCGTATTGGACAAGACGGGCAAGGAAATGAAGATACGTGATCCGGAGGTTACCCTGCTTGCCAACAGCAAGATTGACGAGATCCGTAACGGCTTCTCCGACTGGCTCATGGAACAGTCGCCGGAGTTCAAGCGGAAAATGGCGGACATGTACAACCGCAAGTTCAACTGCTTCGTCCGTCCCAAGTACGACGGCTCGCACCAGAGCTTTCCCGGTCTTGACCTCAAGGGGCTGGGCATTCCCGACCTGTATCCCAGCCAGAAGGACTGCATCTGGATGCTCAAGCAGAACGGAGGGGGGATCGCCGATCACGAGGTGGGTGGCGGCAAGACGCTCATCATGTGCTGTGCCGCCTACGAGATGAAGCGTCTGGGACTGGCGAACAAGCCCCTTATCACCGGCCTGAAGGCGAACATCCACGAGATCGCACAGACCTTCGCCACCGCCTACCCGAACGCCAAAGTCCTCTATCCCGGCAAGGAGGACTTCACGCCGGAGCGCCGTGTCGAGATTTTCCACCGGATGAAGAACAACGACTGGGACGCCATCATCCTCTCGCACGAGCAGTTCGGCATGATACCGCAGTCCCCCGAAATCCAGCGTGACATCCTGCAACAGGAACTGGACAGTGTGGAAGAGAACCTCGAAGTCCTCTACCAGCAGGGTGCGGAAGTGAGCAACGCACAGATCAAGGGCATGGAGAAACGCAAGATGAACCTTGAGGTCAGGCTGAAAGAGCTGCTCCACGAGATCGAAACCCGCAAGGACGACGTGGCGGACTTCAAGCGCATGGGCATCGACCACCTCTTTGTCGATGAGAGCCACCGGTTCAAGAACCTGATGTTCACCACCCGGCACGACCGTGTGGCAGGTCTGGGCAACAGCGAGGGCAGCCAGCGTGCGCTCAACATGCTCTTCGCCCTGCGCACCATCCAGCAGCGCACCGGCAAGGACCTGGGAGCCACCTTCCTGTCGGGAACCACCATTTCCAACTCGCTGACCGAGCTGTACCTGCTCTTCAAGTACCTGCGCCCCCGGGAATTGGAGCGTCAGGGGATCAACTCCTTTGACGCATGGGCGGCGGTGTTTGCCCGGAAGTCCGTCGATTACGAGTTCTCCGTCACCAACGAGGTGGTGCAGAAAGAGCGTTTCCGCTACTTCATCAAGGTTCCGGAACTCGCTTCGTTCTATTCCGAGATCACCGACTTCCGCACCGCAGCCGACATCGGCATCGACCGTCCGGAAAAGAACGAGATACTGCACAACATACCCCCGACGCCCGACCAGAGGGAGTTCATACAGAAGCTCATCGAGTTCGCCAAGACCGGCAATGCCACCGTACTGGGCCGCCCGCCACTGAACGAGAGGGAAGAGAAGGCGAAGATGCTCATCGCCACCGACTACGCCCGGAAGATGTCGCTCGACATGCGGCTCATCGATCCGCTCTCCTACGGCGACGACAAGGACAACAAGGCCACCCATTGCGCCGATATGATTGCGAAGTATTACAATAAATACGCCGGGCATAAAGGCACTCAGTTCGTTTTCTCGGACTTGGGAACCTACAAGCCCGACCAGTGGAATCCGTACAGCGAGATCAAGCGCAAGCTGGTGGAGGATCACGGCATCCCCGAAGACCAGATACGTTTCATTCAGGAAGCCAAGACCGAGAAGAAGCGCAAGGCGATGATCGAGGCGATGAACGAGGGAAAGATACGTGTTCTCTTCGGCTCTACTGAAATGCTGGGCACTGGAGTCAACGCCCAGAAGCGGTGTGTCGCCATCCATCATCTCGACGCACCGTGGCGGCCTTCGGACTTGCAGCAGCGGGACGGCCGGGGCATCCGCAAGGGCAATGAGGTGGCCAAGCTCTATGCGGACAACAAGGTGGACGTGATAATCTACGCAGTGGAGAAGTCGCTTGACAGCTACAAGTTCAACCTGCTTTACAACAAGCAGCTTTTCATCACCCAGCTCAAGCAGAACAACATGGGTTGCCGTACCATCGACGAGGGAGGCATGGACGAGAAGGGAGGCATACCTTTCTCAGAGTACGTGGCGGTGCTTTCCGGAAATACCGACCTGCTCGACAAGGCACGGTTGGAGAAGCGGATTGCCGGCATGGAAGGGGAGCGCAAGGCCTTCCAGCGTGGCAAGGGGGAATCACGCATCAAACTGGAAACTTTCCTGGCGAACCGGGCAAGCAACGATGACATCATCGCCCGTGTCAGGAAGGACAAGGCCGCCATCGAGAGCCGTATGCAGTACGACAAGGAGGGCAACAGGCTCAACCCCTTGAAGATTGACGGCGTGGCAGGCGATGATCCGAAAGTGATTGCCGCCAAGCTCCACGAGATAGAGGACAGGGAACGCACGCACGGCCAGCCGAAGGTCATCGGCTCGCTCTATGGCTTCGACATCGTTGTCAAGACCGACACCACCGTCAAGGACGGTCTGGACTTCTGCGAGAACCGTTTCTTCGTGCGTGGTGAAGGCAACTTCCTCTACAACTATAACAACGGCCGCTTGGCGGTCGATCCGAAAACCGCCTGCCAGAACTTCATCAACGCCTTCGACAGCATCCCCCGCCTGATAGAGAAATACACGAGGGACAACGAAGCCATTGAGAAGGAACTCCCCGTCCTGGAACAGGTCGTCGGGGAAGTCTGGAAAAAGGAGGACGAGCTGAAGCAGCTCAAGGCCGACCTTGCCGCTCTCGACCGCAAGATCCTGCTCTCCCTCAAATCAGTGGATGCGCAGGAAAAAAGCACCGACGGAGTGATCGAAGTCGTGCCCTCCCAACCGGTAACGCCCGACGGACAGGATAACGCCCCCGCCGCCGGCATACCCGTCGCCGATGCTCCGCCCGGCAGTCCCTCACCGGGCAGTGTCCCCACACAGGACACGCCCCCTGCCGAGCCTTATGTCCACCGGATGCCCGACTTCCTCGCCGACAGGCAGCGCACTCCGCCCAAACTAAGCGGAATGCCCAAAAGCATCAGCATCAAAGAGGCAATGGGAGCGCTTGGCGGCAAGCTCGTCATCGGAGGCGTCCCCAAGTCCGGCAACAAGGACGATCCCGATCCTGACCGGCCCGAAAAGCCCAAACCCAAGCTGAAGTTATAG
>OGHR01001299.1_pt1 | contig 12328 bp, 9 predicted proteins | sample 1571621 | NCBI WGS metagenome assembly OGHR01 (sample SAMEA2582038, study PRJEB24529) | metagenome | biome: Human gut stool | place: China | collected 2011
TTTTTGTAGATGTGACAGAGGAAGTAATGGAGACTATTCGAGCAGCTGAACGTGCGGAGGCTGCGTATGAGCGAAAGATGTATCGTTATAAAGCACAGTATTCTCTGGATTGCGAGAATGGCATTGAAAATGCGGTACTGTTGAAGCCGCAGACACCGGAAGAAGTCATGGAGGACAAACAGCTGCGGGATCAACTCTATGCTGCGGTAATGACACTGCCGGACAAGCAGGCTAAGCGGATATATGCCCGGTTCTACCTGGGGATGACGCCGATTGAGATTGCCAAAGCCGAGAAAGTGGATGTCAGTCGCGTTCGAGACCGCATCCGCCGAGGATTGAAAAATCTTTCTAAACTTTTTCGCTAAGTTTTTCCTGCACACGCCTGTTTTACTGATTTTTTGTCAGTGCAATTAGAAGGACAACCTTCCCCTTCTTAGGCACATTGACAAGAGAATAGACGGCATTTCTGGTACATAACCCATGTACGAGCGAATCAGGCGCGCCGCCAAGATGGACAGCTAAGGAGGTGATGAATAGGGCTGTCTTGAGCGATTAGCGTAAACCTGGAACCCAGGGAGTGGCACTTTGGGACGCGATGACTGCATGGGGGCTTAAAGATACTTCCTCACGGCCCGCCATAGACTTGGGGGGGGGAACCCTGCGGCGCACGATACGAACGGTGCTGCGGAGTTATGACAGCCGCGCCAGCGGAGACCTGTTATTATACCGGTCAATAGGCTTGATTATGCCGATTTTTGTAAGGGGTTGAAAGGGATGAAAAGTCAGCAGACTTTAATCAACTAGATTATCACAGGCAGGCTGGGGATCGTGCCCTCGTTTTCAATGTTGGCAAGATACCTGGTATCAATGTTCACCTTTTCGGCTAAATCTTTTCGTGCAAGGTTCTTCGCCTTCCGTGCTTCTTTTACATCCGCACCGAAGGTTTCAAAGCCAGGGCAGTCTTTCACTTTTGCCATTCAACATCACCCACATACATTTTATATTTCATATCTCGGCATTGCTATCATTCGTCTGACCGTATATAATAATGACAAAGGAATTTTTGCGGGAGGGTAGCAAAATGCTTGAATATATCTCCGCCCCAGAAGCGGCGAAAAAGTGGGGCATTTCTGAGCGACGGGTTCAAAAGTTGTGCGAAGAAAAACGCATACCGGGCGTTGCAAAATTCAGCCGTATGTGGTTGATACCAAAGGACGCCGAAAAGCCTGTTGATGGAAGAACGAAAAAGTTGAGAAATTTTTGAGATTTTCATGCGATACTATATGCTTGCGAAAGGAGGCGTTGATTTGTGAACGAAAAGCTACTCATCGTGGATGATGAAAAAGGCGTCGTTGATATGCTGAAAAGCTATTTTGAAATGCAGAGCTTTGTGGTCTATACGGCGTATGATGGCGAAACAGCATTGAAACAGGCGGCTTGCCATCCTGATCTTGTGCTGTTGGACATCAATATGCCCGGCATGGACGGACTTACCGTATGCGAGAAAATCCGCAGCCACATTTCTTGTCCCATCTTATTTTTGACGGCCAGAATAGAAACCGCCGATAAGATCAAAGGGTTTCAGGTTGGAGCGGATGACTATATCATAAAGCCGTTTGACATTGATGAATTAGGCGCAAGGGTCGCTGCACACTTGCGGCGGGAAAACAGAAAGCAGGGGCAATCCGAACTCCGCTTTTTCTCTGAAATGGTGATCGACTACTCTAAACGGGAGGTATCTATCAACGGAACGCCTGTCAACTTATCAAAAAAGGAATTTGACATTGTGGAGCTGCTTTCACTGAACGCTGGGCAGGTATTTGACCGGGAACGGATTTATGAAGCTGTGTGGGGACTTGATGGCGAAGGCAACAGTGATACCATTATGGAGCATATCCGAAAAATTCGAAGCAAGTTTACTGCCTTGTCGCATCACAGTTATATCGAAACAGTTTGGGGGGTGGGTTACAAATGGAATGGATAAAAAATATGAGCCTGAAAAAGTCCTTGTTCACGCTGACGCTCATCAACCTATTGCTGGCATTAAGCCTTTCGGCTGTTGTTTTTGTGGGCTGCACAAAATTGAGTGCAGTATTCGCCCCATCTGGCGTGCAAATTATCGTTGGAGCAGATTCCACAATAAAGACAGAGTTTCCGGAACCGGTAGCAGGAGCAACCGCAGTTAGAAATGCGTTGGCCATTTTTCAGTTCGTTTTGCCGATGCTATTCTTCATTGTCGCTTTGATATTAACTGCATCGCTGTTCTATCGCTGGAAACTGAAAGAGCCGCTTGCTATTCTCATGGATGGAGCAAACCGCATGATGGAGAATGATTTGGACTTTACCATTCCATCCGTATCTGGGGACGAGCTGGGACAGCTCTGTGTTGCATTTGAAACCATGCGGCAATCGCTATTGAACAGCAACCGTGAGTTGTGGCGACAAACGGAAGAACGGAAACGGTTAAATGCGGCGCTCGCCCACGATCTCCGAAATCCGATAACAGTCCTGAAAGGCTCAGTGAAAATGGCAAAACATTGTGCAGGCACCGGCAACACACCGCAGCTTATGGACGATCTTGAGCGTATAGATGCCTATACAGGACGCATCGAACGCTATGTAGAAACTATGAGCAAGGTTCAACGGTTGGAGCAAGTTCAGCCGAAAAAAGCTCTTTTTGACACTGTTGCCCTGAGTGCAGATTTGGAAAAAGCTCTTGGCTTTTCTATAACCGAATATGGTAAGCAGCTTCGCTTTCATGGCCTGTCTGTATGTGGCACTGTCTCTTTGGATAAAGGAATGTTGTTTCAAATTGCTGAAAATCTTACAACAAATGCTCTGCGGTTTGCAAAAGAGAATGTTGCGGTAAAACTTACCATAGAAGGTGAAAATCTGATATTAGAAGTTACGGATGATGGTGATGGATTTTCGGCGGATCTTTTGAAAAATGGCATTCAACCGTTCCGTAAGGGTACAGAAGAAGCAGAGCATTTGGGCATGGGACTTTATATCTGTGATCTTCTTTGCCACAAACACGGAGGTGCTTTGAAAATTGCAAATACCAATACCGGAGCTGTTGCATCCGCAATTTTGAAAATCTCGTAACTCTTGAGTGTTTTTTGAGATTTCCCTTTTATACTCTCCTTATCAAAACGATAAGGAGAGTTTTTTTATGGATATTCAGGTAAACGATGTTTCCAAAATCTACGGTACGGGCGAGAACGAAGTTGTTGCGTTGTGCCATGCAAATATGACAATCCATTCTGGTGACTTTATCTCGATCATGGGGCCGTCTGGCAGCGGTAAAAGCACGCTGCTTCACATCATAAGCGGATTGGACACGCCAACCTCCGGCAAAGTGTTGTACGGTGATACCGACATCCACCACGGAAGTGACAAGGAGCTATCGGCGTTCCGTCGCCAAAAGATTGGCTTCATCTTCCAGCAATTCAATCTGCTTCCTGTGCTGACGGCACAGGAAAATATTATCATGCCGCTGCTTCTCGATAGGCAGCAGCCGGACAATGCTTATTTACAGGAGATTGTAGCTTTTTTAGGGATTGATAGTCGTTTGACCCATCTGCCCCATGAATTGTCTGGCGGGCAGCAACAGCGTGTGGCTATCGCCCGCGCTCTGATTACAAAACCAGACATCATCTTTGCTGATGAACCTACGGGAAACCTTGACAGCAAAAGCGGCGGCGAGGTCATGAAAATGCTCTGCGATCTTCGGGCGAAAATGAAAAAGACACTTATTGTCATTACTCACGACCCTCATATTGCAGAAATAGCAGAGCGTCGTTTTACCATCATTGACGGAGTGCTTTCGGAGGTGACAGTAAGATGAAATCCTATTTAGCTCTTACATGGAAAGAACTAAAAACGCAAAAAATTACAGCGACTTTAATCCTGATTGCAGTTATCATGTCAACGATCATAACAACCGTTGTTGGTCAGTCCATTGGAATTTTGCAGTCTATGAGAATAGAGCAGGCTGCGAGTCTAAACGGAAACCGCTATGTAACATTTCATCAACTCAGCAGGGAACAAGCACAGAAACTCCATGAGGATGATCGAGTATATGATGTAGGAGATACCGTCTTTGTAGGCAGCACAACCCTTGGTAATAGCAGCCTGAACTTGTATCTCAGAGAGTATCATGATAACGCTTTGGCGATGTACCCAGCAATCAGCAAGATAAAAGAGGGGCATTTGCCGGAGAAAGCAAGTGAAATTGCATTATCAGAGGACAGCTTGAGGTATCTTGGATTAGATGCTGCGGTTGGAGATACCGTTTCTTTGGATATGCGCGTATCGGTTATGGATGGTTCACTTCCTGAATTTGAATATTGCGGAAAATTCATATTAACGGGTATTCTTGAAAGCAGCTATATCGGCTATTCAACAGGTACAGTTGAAGGAATTGTAGGAAACGGAACCGCAGAAAAACTATTACCAGAAGAATATCTGCTTTATTCTACTGACTTTAAGACTCATGACAAGAAAAACTTTCAGAGCATCGTTTATGATCTTGCGAAGAACTTGGATGTAGAGGATCGGTATATCCAATATAACTGGATTCTTCTTGATGCTGTCGGTATTTCTTATGATGAGACATCCAACAGTGATGCTGGTGCAGGTTTTTCCTTTATGACGGTGGCGTGTGTTTTGGTAGGCTTGTTGGTTTTGTTTGCAGCTGGACTGGTAATTTATAATATTCTAAAAATTTCCATTACAAAACGAATTAAAGAATATGGAACACTTCGTGCAATCGGCGGAGAGCGTGGACAAATCTATCGTCTTGTTTCCTTGCAGCTCCTGATCCTTTGCGGAATCGGTATTCCGATTGGGCTGGTACTTGGCACATTAGCAGCAAAGGCTACGCTAATTGCTGCTACGGGTGCTCTCAATCCTGATATATTCATGGCAAATAGTGTTTCCGAATTAAACGAAGCAATCAGCGCTGCCAGTACGGTAAAATTCCCCATGCTCCTTGCAAGTATTGCGGTCACACTTTTATTTGCGCTAATGGCTGCATTTCCAGCTGCTCGGTACGCATCGCGTGTATCCCCGACAGTTGCTATGTCTGGCCAGTCTGTTAAGATCAAACGCCGCAGAAAAAGAAATCACAAAATCTACAATTTTGAAGCCTACTATGCAAGACTCAATTTGAAACGCGGGCGTGGCAGGACGCTTCTTACAATACTGTCTCTTGTTATGAGCATTACCGTCTTTGTTGCTCTGCAGAGCTTTACTGGGCTGCTTGATGCCAGCAGTTCGATTCAGGATATGTATTTCAGCGATTATGCTGTTACAAATGAAACATCAGGTATTCCGGCAGAAGCTATAAGCACATTGGAGGCAAACGACACTGTAAAAGACATTTCCACTGTCAGGCTTTCTGTATTTACGCCGGGTGCTGGTGACGAACTTCCCTTTGAAACAGATTTGTCCGTGCAGAGCCACGAAACTTTTCAGCTTGTCAATATTGACGATGGGCTATTAGAAATCTACGCTCCCAATCTTTCTGATCAGGATAAGCAGGCGCTAAATAATGGAACAGGCTGCCTTGTCAAAAATCCTATTCCCTTTTCTTACGGGGATACGCCTGTGGAGCATACGGAGCTTTCTATTGGTGATACGATCCAGTTGGGCAGCAGGGCGCTTCGTGTGATAGGGATAATTGATACTCCTATTACAATCAACAATGAAGGTTTCACCAACGGTGTGCAACTTATCGTGAACGAAGAAATATATTGCTCGCTGATGCAGGATGATACCTATTCTGAAATCTATTTGACATTGCAGGATGGCGTAGATACGAATTCTTTTGAAAGTATATTGGATGATTGGTGCAGCAAATATCCGGGTGCTCACTGGCTTTCTTACCTTGAAAGCAGCAATGAAATGGCAGAGAGTTTTGAACAAATCAAAATGCTTTGCTGGGTACTGATTATCTTTATTGGCATCATTGGCATATTGAATATCATAAACACCGTTTACAGCAACATCCATACACGTGTCAATGAAATTGGTATGCAGCGGGCTATTGGCATGAGTGCCGCAAGCCTTTATAAAACATTCTTGTGGGAAGGTGCCTATTACGCTATCTTTGCCTCTGTGATTGGCGCAGTGCTGGGCTATGTCTGCTGTATCTTTGTCGGGGCTGCAAAGACGGATGCCTTACAACTGGTTGCCGTTCCCGTTATTGCGATTATAGAGGCTGCTGTGGTTTCTGTTGCTGCCTGTCTGCTGGCAACGGCGATCCCGCTGCACTCTATTGCAAAAATGAACATTGTTGAAACAATTGAGAATATCGAATAACACCTGAGCAAAAGCCGTCCGGCTTTGCAAAGATGACGGCGGCTTGAAAATATTGCATTTCAGGCCGCCGTTTTCCTTTTGAAAAATGAGAATACGGAGGGCGTATTAAAGTCGCCCTTTTTTAAGGATACGGCGGTGTCCAGGAGGTATTGCCGTGTCCATTTTTGCTTTTTTTCACAGTACCCATGACCTGCACCAGCTAAAAAAAGCGTAGCTCCCCCTCCGGGCAAGTATAACATTGCATCGGCATTATCGTTCCATGTAATTCAGTATAATAATGGCTGTTCTTGGCGCGCCAGTTTTCCCTCACGGAAATCTGGCGTTTTTTGTTGCCATTTTTTCGGAGATGACCCGGTTGTCTGCCGGTGTCGGTCTCCGCCTCCATTCGATTCACCCGTCAATCACCCGTGAATCGAAATGGAGGTACATAATGAAGAAAATTAACCTTCGGGAACTTTATCCTAATGTTTATACAACAGACTTTTTTGTAGATGTGACAGAGGAAGTAATGGAGACTATTCGAGCAGCTGAACGTGCAGAAGCTGCCTATGACCGGAGGATGTATCGCTATAAGGCGCATTACTCCCTGGACTGTGACAATGGCATTGAAAATGCGATCCTGATGAAGCCCCAGACACCGGAAACGCTTCTGGAGGAAAAACAGTTTCAGGAGCAGGTCTATGCCGCTGTGATGAAGCTGCCGGAGAAACAGGCAAAGCGAATTTATGCCCGATACTATCTGGGAATGGCGGTAAATGAAATTGCCGAAGTAGAAGGTGTAGACCCAAGCCGTGTCCGAGACAGTATCCGCCGTGGATTAAAGCAGCTTGTAAAATATTTTTGATAAAATTTCATTTGATGCGCCTGTTTTTTGCCTTTTTTGTCAGTGTTAATAAGAAGGACAAGTTTTCCTCCTTCATCAGTACATTGACAATCGAATAGACAGCACAACAGGTACATAACCCATGTACGAGCGAATATGAAACGCCGCGAAGATGGAGCAGTCAGGGAGGTGATGAAAGAACTGCTTCGGAGCGATCTACGATTTCATAAAACGGATTGTGGCAGATTCGGCGCGATGACTGCATGGGGGCTTAAAGATACTTCCTCACGGCCCGCCAAAGACTTGGGGGGAACCCTGCGGCACACGATACGAACGGTGCTGCGGAGTTATGACAGCCGCGCCAACGGAGACCTGTTGTGTTCCCATCGTCAGGGGGCGTGGCAAATGTGATGAAAGCTGAGTTATATAAATAGGAAGCGTTTGCAGCTTCCTGTTCAAAATCAGATACCATGCGCTGGCAGTTTCGGCTGCCAGCGTATTCATGTGGCTTTGAACAAACACGATGACAAACTTGACAGATTGGAGGAAATATGCTTTATGGAAAAACTTATTACACGAAAAGAAGCAGCAGAAATTTTAGGTATCAGCATTGCAACGCTGGACGCGGCCCGTAACAATGGTCTTATTTCTTATGTGCAATATGTGCAGAATGGCTGTGTGTACTTTACTTCAGCGGGCCTTCAGGAGTATATCGCAAAATGCACCCACAGAGCAAAGCCAGCAGAAAAGAACGCAACTTATCGTAAACCTCGCAGAGCTGGAGTGTGAGCCGGTCCGTATCCTTGTCGAAATCATAATGGTCTGATAAAACATAGATACAACCCTGGAGTCTATTCTTAGGACAATATGAAGTGACCCCACATTTGTAGCAACGTGGATTTACCTGTATACTAGAGTTTGTTAAGAACAATGGTAACAGGGATTACCGCATACAAAAGGAGGCCACTTACATGAAAAGAATACTACGAATCGGAATGGATGTCCATAGCACAAACTACACTTTATGCGCCATTGAGCCAAGATTTGACGGAGACGACATTATTTATGCAAATGTCAAGGTAACACCCGATCCGGATAATATCATGCAGTTCATTGAGAATTTACAGAAAAAGATAAAAGAGGAATGTGATATTCTCTGCGGATATGAGGCAGGATGCCTGGGATTCTCTTTATATCATGAATTAGTTAAAAAGGGAATCCGCTGCGTGATCCTTGCTCCGACAACGATGATGACCCAGCAGGGAAAGCGGGTCAAAACAGATAAACGCGACGCACTGATGATCGCACAGTGCCTTGCCCATGGCGGTTACCATGCAGTACATATTCCGACAGATAAGGATGATGATGTCAAAGTATATCTGCGCATGAGAGATGACCATAAGCTGGATTTAAAGAAGACAAAGCAGCGGATCTGTGCGTTCTGTTTAAGTCAGGGTTTCCATTATGACGGCGGAAAATGGACGCAGGCACACTTGAAATGGCTGAAATCGCTAGAACTTAGCAAGTTGGACAGGGAGACTCTGAATGAGTATCTGATCACATACGAATATCAGAGTAATCGGATAGAAATGTTTGATAAGAGGATAGAAGAACTGGCCTCTGAAACGGAATATGTGGAGAAGGTAAAGAGGCTGGTGTGTTTTTTAGGCGTAAAAACCCATACAGCGTTATCCTGCCTGGTCGAGACCGGGGATTTCCAGAGATTTGCAAAGGGGAATATCTATTCAGCATATCTGGGATTGGTGCCGGGAGAGGATTCGAGCAGTGATCATATCAACAGGCTTTCCATTACCAAAGCAGGGAACAGCCATGTAAGGAAGTTGCTGATCGAGGCATCCAAAGGGATCTGCAAAGGATCAGTTGGGCATAAATCGAAAGATCTGAAGGCAAGGCAAAGTGGAAATCCGCCGGAAGTGATTGCATATGCAGACAAAGCAAACGAAAGGCTAAGAAGGAAGTATTATAAGATGATAAGGCACGGCAAGAGTAAGAATGTAGCGGTGACAGCAGTCGCAAGAGAACTTGCGTGCTTTATATGGGGCATGATGACGGATAACATCAGCATAGCGTAATATCAGTCTGCCATCTGCCAGCCAAGGGTAAATAAACTGCTGCGCAGCCCTTGACAGCCAGCTGTCATCCCGATAGACGGCAATCAAGCTGATTAAGCAGGCACAGCTGCATAATCAGCAGCAACTATTAACAAAGAAAACTGGAGATATCTTGAAGGAGTCTTTTGGAACATCAAGGTTCGGGTTATCTGCGTCACCTCCTTGTTGGCAGTGCAAAAGCTCTGATCCACGCTTTAGGACAGCAGAACCCACGGCGGACCATTGACCTGTAGGTAACCAATCCACGAATAACGGAATGGCCAAATGCCGGGAACTGTTAAACAAAGGACTTCTCCAAGATATCTTCAGAGAACAAATGTGGGTTTTGTCAGAGGTCAGGGAAAAAGTTTGTGATTTTCAAAAATTACCTCTTGACAAAAGTCACTTCATAACGGAGGTGACGGAATTGGCCAAACGGCAAATAATAATTCCTCAATATGGCACAGTTATGAAAAGAGGTGTCCTATATTATAGGACCAGAATCAAAGACGCGAATGGTAAGCTCGTAGCTATCTACGCAAAAACACCTGAAGAACTATACAACAAAGAAACGCTTGCGTTGGAACAGATTGAGAATGCCACTTTTCATCGGAAAACGCCCACAGTTGCAGAGTATTGTGAAAAGTGGCTGCTGATGCAGTCGGTTCATGTACGAGCTACTACTTTGACAGATTACACCTCAAAGGTTAGGCGGCATATTATAGCGGAATTGGGAGATAAACGGATGGGTGAGGTTAGCCTGGATGATATTCAGCTTGCCCTTGTTCCGGTTTCCAAAAAATCTGCATCGGTTTATAAATCTGTGGTAATCCTTTACAAATCTATCTTTCGCGCAGCGATGGAAAGCAGGATTATTGACCACAACCCAACGATTTATCTGACAACAAAAGGTGGCGGTGTTCCACAAGAGGATCGTCAGGCTTTGACAGATGAACAGGTGGAGCGCCTTTTGGATGCTATCCGAGATTTGCCGCCTTATGTCTTTGTCATGATTGGTTTATATGCAGGGCTACGCCGGGAAGAAATTCTTGCTCTGCAATGGGATTCAGTATATCTGGATACAGATACTCCATATCTGACAGTAAGACGGGCATGGCACACCGAACATAACAGACCGGTGATTTCGGATGAATTGAAAACCAAGGCTGCGGAGAGAAATATTCCCCTTCCTGTTTGCTTGGCTGAGTGTTTGAAAGCAGCAAAGGAAACTTCGACTTCGGAGTATGTGGTTTCAAACCGGGATGGCGAACCGCTGTCCTACACGCAGTTTAAGCGACTTTGGCAGTATATTGTTACGAGAACGGTCAAGGAACGGAGCTATTATCGGTATGAAGATGGAAAAAGAGTAAAGCATACTGTCACACCTGTCTTGGGAGAAAAGGCCGCTCATAACGGAAAAGTGGTTTACAGCCTGGACTTTGAGGTAACACCCCATCAGCTGCGGCATACTTACATTACCAATCTCATTCATGCATCGGTAGATCCCAAAACGGTTCAATACCTGGCAGGCCATGAAAGCAGCAAGATTACCATGGACATTTATGCAAAGGTTAAGTACAACAGACCAGATGAGCTGGTCAGATCAATGAACTGTGCGTTTGCAAGCTGGGATGCAGCACAGTAATAACAAATAGGAAATGAAGCAGGAGCGAGGCAAGGATGTCTCGCTCTTTGTTTTACCTCAGCCGTATCTTTGATTAAATCGAGGCTTTCTGATAAAAAGAGAGTGTAGATACGGAGACTACACATTATCAAGAAAGGACGATCAAAGATGGCAAAAAAGAAAACACAGATCCCGAAGTACGGGACCATTACATTGAAAGGAATCCAGTATTACAGAACCAGGATTACGGATGCAGATGGCAAAGAGTTGAGTTTGTATGCCGCAACTTGTGAAGAATTGTATGAGAAGCAGTTAGAGGCCCGGAAGCAGGTGGAAGAAATTATCTTTCACCGGCAGCACCCGACAGTAGCCGAGTATGGAGAGAAGTGGCTGCTGATGCAGTCGGCAAAGGTGTCTGCGTCTACACTCAGAGGTTATACGAGGGATATGACAAACTATATCATAAAACCTCTGGGAGAGATGTATATGGAAGAAGTGACCGCTGACGATATTCGGCTGGCGCTTGTTCCATTGTCAAAGAAATCGGAAGGCTTATACAATAAGGTCAATATGCTACTCAAGTGCATTTTTTATGCGGCAGAGAGAAACCAAATTCTTGAACACAATCCCTGTGCGGGAATATCCGGTAAAGGCGGAAAACCGACAAAAAAGAAGGAGGCATTGACAGATCAGCAGGTAGCCGTGCTTCTGGATACAGTCAAGGGACTTCCTCCATATTTGTTTATTATGCTCGGTTTGTATTCCGGTCTGCGTCGGGAAGAAATTCTTGCACTGCAATGGGATTGTGTATTTCTGGACGAGGATACACCTTATCTATCGGTGAGGCGGGCATGGCGCACAGAGCATAACAGACCCGTGATTTCTACGGTGCTAAAGACTCCGGCGGCAAAAAGGGATATTCCGATACCGAAGTGTTTGGTGGATTGTCTGAGAGAAACGAAAGAAAATTCCATATCAGATTATGTGATTGCTGACAGCAAAGGGGAGCCGCTGGCTGCTTCGCAGTTTCAAAGAGTGTGGCAGTATGTCGTTGTCCGCTCCACTAAGCCCCGGAACTATTATAAGTATGTGAATGGGCAGAGCATCAAATACACGGTTACCCCAACGCTGGGCATGACCCAGAAAAATCAACCCAAAATCAGATATACGCTGGACTTTGATGTAACCCCGCATCAGCTGCGGCACACTTACATTACCAATCTTCTCTATGCTGGTGTTGATCCAAAGACCGTCCAATACCTTGCCGGACACGAAAACAGCAAAACAACTATGGACATCTATGCAAAAGTGAAGTACAATAAACCAGAGGAGCTGTTTGGGGTAGTAAATGGTGCGTTTCATCAGGCTATTGCTGAATGAAAAAAGGCCGTTTTTTATGGTCCGCACACCGGATAACTGAGAGGCAGAAAGCCGGAAAAGCCCGGA
>OGHR01001300.1_pt1 | contig 12315 bp, 13 predicted proteins | sample 1571621 | NCBI WGS metagenome assembly OGHR01 (sample SAMEA2582038, study PRJEB24529) | metagenome | biome: Human gut stool | place: China | collected 2011
GACAACTTGAGAGAAATCACTCCAGGCGATTAGCAACAAAAGACGTCGTTTCGAACTCTGTCCAGCCAAGCTCCGGACGGCGGTGGATCTGCCTGCGATCCTGAATCATCTGTTCAATCAAATCAGAAGTCTCTCGATTCATTTCCAGCTCTCTCAAAAAGCAGTTAACAGCCAAAGCCCTTGCCGCACATTATGCGCTTTTGAACGGTCATGAAAAAACCTCGCCAGGCGAAACTGACGAGGTCTTTTCTAATAATTCGGAGATCCGAATACCGATTAGGCCTTGCGAACCAGTTTTTCTTTGATTCGAGCAGCCTTACCGGACAGATTGCGCAGGTAGTAGAGTTTGGCGCGGCGGACGTCACCGTGGCGCTTAACTTCGATGCTGGCAATCAACGGAGAATAGAGCTGGAATGTACGTTCCACACCTTCACCGCTGGAAATCTTACGAACGGTGAAAGCAGAGTTCAAACCGCGGTTGCGAATGGCGATGATAACGCCTTCGAAAGCCTGAACACGCTTGCGGGAACCTTCAACGACGTTGACGTTAACGACAACGGTGTCGCCGGGGTTCATTTTCGGGAAGGTTTTGCCTTCAGAAAGACGGGCAATCTCTTCTTTTTCAAGTGTTTCGATCAAATTCATTTTTGTCTCCAATGACCATCTTCATGCAGCTCTGTTATCTCTTAAACTGCAGAGAGGATGGATTTTAAAAATCGGAACGTTTTACGATTCCGTACTCTCTTTAATGTCTCGCAGAACTCGTTCATCCTCGCGGGTCAGCAAATTCTTCGAGCGCGCTATTTTAACCAAATCCGGGCGCGTTTGGGCGGTTATTTGTAACGCCTGTTTGCGCGTCCATGCCTGGATGTTTTTATGGTGTCCACTCAAGAGCACATCCGGAACCGGCATATCACGCCAAACCTCCGGCCGTGTGTAATGCGGAGCATCCAAAAGACCTGTAGAAAAAGACTCGTCAGACGCTGACAAATCCTTAATCGCACCGGGAAGCTGACGAATGACCGCGTCCATGAGCACCATTGCCGGAAGCTCTCCGCCGGAGAGCACATAGTCTCCGATCGACAAAGTCTCATCGACATAGGTATCCAGGAATCTTTGGTCAATGCCCTCGTACCGGCCGCAAATCAGAATCAAATCCTGACTGTCTTCAGCCAATGAACGAACTTTCTCGTCATTGAGCGTTGTGCCGGACGGCGCAAACGCAATAACTTTGCCGTGGTTTCCGTCCCTACGGATCGCGTCCACTGCATCGGCCAACGGTTCTGCCAACAGAACCATGCCCGGGCCGCCCCCGAAGGGTCGATCGTCTACGGTCTTATGCGCATCAAAAACAAAATCACGCGGGTTCCAGCACTTGAGCTGCCAAAGTCCCAATTTAGAAGCCCGAGCGGTAATACCGAACTTCTCAATGAGAAGCGGCATTTCCGGAAACAGCGTGACGATGTCAAAACGCATCATGAGGTTTAATCCCAGGAGGGATCCCAGTCCACAATGATCTTCTTCGTCTCCACATTCACTTCTGCCAAATAGTCTTCGACAAAAGGAATGAGAACTTCTTTACCGTCGGCGCGTTTGACATTCAGAATGTCGTGAACGCCGTTGTCAATCATGCCTTTAACCCGGCCGATGCTCTGCCCTTCTTTATTGACGACATCGCATCCGATCAGATCGACCCAGTAATATTCGTTCTCTTGGGCTTCAGGAAAATCCTTGCGGTAAAGGGCGACTGCACCGCGAAGCGCCGCCGCATCCTCAGGGGTATCGATACCCTGAATTTTTGCAACGATACCGGCGCCGTGCAGTTTCGCTTTTTCAAGTTCCACGGGTCTGACTTCGCCGTCAGGAAGGACATGCTGCCAGTGTTTGGAACCTAAAAGCGCAGACGTACCCTGGAAAGGCTGAACGCGAACCCAGCCCTTAAGCCCGTAGGCACCATGCAAAGCGCCGAGCACAATAGGCTCGGCGCCGGAATTCTTCTCGTTAGTCACAAACGGTCAGAAATCAATTAAGCAGCAGGAGCAGCTGCCTTTTTGAATTCTTTGTAGAGACGAGCAACGGTGTCGCTCATCTGTGCGCCGTTAGCAACCCAAGCGTTCAAAGAAGCTTCATTGATGGAAAGACGGGGAGCAGCACCGGATGCCATCGGATTGTAGAAGCCGATACGTTCATTGAAACGACCGTCACGGCGGTTGCGGGAGTCGGTCGCGACGATGTTGTAGAAGGGGCGCTTCTTGGAGCCGCCGCGAGCCAGACGGATAACGACCATATTAAGTTACCTCAAAAAATTTATATTCTAAAAAAGTTTAAAAATTAGGCTTCTAACGCCTGAAAACACGTGATTTTATCCTAATTTTTTCAATTAAACAAACGGGTTGCATCTGTTTTGTTACGCAGTGCAAATGAAAAAGCGGCTGTTGTCAACCGCCTTTTGCTTGTATTTTGGTATCGTGAAACTAGAGTTTCGCTTCCAGTTCGCGGATCACCGTCATCGCGTCTCCGACTAAGCCGTAATCGGCAACGTCAAAGATCGGAGCTTCGGGATCTTTGTTCACAGCCACAATGACTTTGGCGTCTTTGATGCCGGCAATATGCTGAATGGCACCGGAAATACCGAAACCGATGTACAGGTCCGGAGCAATAATCTTACCGGTCTGACCGATCTGCCAATCGTTCGGAGCAATACCAGCGTCGACCACCGCACGGGTCGTACCCACCGCAGCGCCGAGTTTGTCAGCCAGTTTGCCCATTTCAGCGAATTCAGCTTCATCGACCAAACCGCGGCCGCCCGCCAAAACGATCTTGGCATTCTGCAGATCAGGACGATCGCTCTTAACCTGCTCGCTGCGGACGAAAGTGACTTTAATCACAGGAGAAGCAGGAACCACTCTTTCGAGTTCGGCTTTGCCTTCTCCGGTCGGAGCGGCATCAAAAGCTGTAGCACGAACCGTTAAAACAACTTTGGGGTCGAGCGCACGGACGGTTTCAATAACAGAACCGGCATAGATCGGACGTTTAAACGTCTTGGCGTCAACGACCTGAGTAATTTCGGAAATCTGAGCAACATCCAAGACGGCAGCAACTCTCGGAGCGGCAGCTTTACCGGCGGGATTGGCGACGAACAGGAAGTAGTCATATTCTTTCGCCACTTCCAAGACAGAAGCTCCGAGATTTTCAGGAAGCTCTTCGGCAAAGTAAGGAGCCTCAGAAAGCAGCACACGGCGAATGCCATTGATCTTAGCGGCTTCTTCGGCGAGCTTTCCGCCGTCCTGAGCTGTGATCATGATGTCGATATCGCCGCCGATCTTCTGAGCAGCGGTAACCAAAGAATAAACCGCAGGATTCAGAGCGGCATGATTATGTTCGGCAATAACTAAAACGGCCATGTTCTCGCTCCTTAAAGTACCTTCGCTTCGTTCTTGAGTTTGTCGATGAGTTCGTCGACATTGGCAACCTTGCGGCCGACCTTGCGTGCTTCAGGGGCTTCATAGCCGACAACTTCAACGTGCGCACGGAGATCCGGACAAAGGGCAGAAGCCATGACGACTTCCTGAGGTTTGCGCTTAGCCTTCATCATCATCGGCAGCGTGACATAACGCGGAGCGTTCAGTCTCAAATCAGCAGTCACCACAGCCGGAAGCGTCAGATCGAGAACTTCGTAGCCGCCGTCGATTTCGCGTGTGACTTCAAGTTTGCCTTCTTTCATTAAGGCAGAAGAAGCGTGTGTAGCCTGCGGATATTCGCACATGGCGGCAATCATCTGACCGACTTGGTTCGAGTCGTTGTCCACGGCCTGCTTACCGCAGATAATCAGATCCGGATTAACTTGTTTGACATAGGCGCTGATCAACTTAGCGACATTCAGCGGTTCTGCTTCAAACGGTTTGTCTGTTTGAATAAGAACACCTTTATCGGCCCCCATGGCTAGGGCAGTGCGTAATGTTTCCTGAGCCTTTATATCGCCGACGGACACTGCGATCACTTCGTTGGCAATGCCCTTTTCTTTCATTTGAACGGCCTGTTCAAGCGCGATTTCGTCGAACGGGTTCATCGAGTGTTTGAGGTTAGCGACGTCGAGTTTGCCGTCAGGTCCGACCTTGACCTTAATATTGGCGTCGACCACCCTTTTGACAGGGACAAGAATTTTCATTTATTTCTCTGATGTTAGATTACATTCGGTGGATTATAGCGATTGAAGCCTCGCAGAATTTTCCCAGACAAAACGTTTTGAGCGAATTGCATTGTGCAAAAAGCATAGCCGTCAAGACTGAAACCGAGCTTATCTCACGAAAGAAGGCACTCAAACTCCGGCGCGTTCTTTCGTGAAGATATTCCTTTTTAGGCAAATCGATAGTCGTTGAAGATCTGCTCAGCCGTCGGAAGCAGCCACTTCCCGTCTTCTCCTCTTACTGTCGTAGTCTTCAATCTGCTCACGGTCGTGCCGCATGTCCAAACCTTGTAGTTGCGCATGTTCGTGCACAAGCAGCACTTGGTTTTCTCCGGCGAGTTCTCCAGCCATTCTTTAAGGTACGGACAGGTTCCTTGAGAGAGCATGTAGCCATAGGACTCGCAGTTGGGGCGGTTATTGGCGGTTAAGGCAGGAGAATTTTTCAGCATTCTCATGAGATATCCAGTAGGAGAAGCATGATTAACTTCAACATCTTCATCTTTGGCATCGATGTAAACCTGTTTGACCGGATCGGGAAGTCCGCTTTCCTGAGCAATCGTAAAGCGAGTCGCTGCCTGAATGCCGGATGCCCCGGTCTTTTCCATCAGATCCACGGCTTCTTTACCGGAAAATATGCCTCCGGCGCCTAGCACGGGAACGTTCAGTCCGGTGTCTTTCACAAGCTTAACGACATCTTTGACAATATCTTCCAGCTTGAAGTTTCTCCAATCTTCACCGAAACCCAAATGTCCTCCGGCCAGCGGACCTTCGACTACCACATAATCCAGTTTGCGCCCGAGGGATGCCGTGCGTTTAAGGAAGAGGTTCAGCGCTCTCGCCGAGGAGACAACCAATCCGAAAAGCGCGTCATTGAACCGAGGATTCTCTTGCATCAGTTTCATGCTGGAAAGATGCAGACCGGCAGACATTGTGATGCCGTCGACTCCGGCATCTAATGCGGCGTTCAAGCGAGCCTTCAAGGTAGCAATCGGATCATTCATCGTGAGCTTTTCCATGCAGTTCACGAGAACCAATCCCTTTCCTGTTGCCTTTTCCATCACGTCGGTAAAGTATTGCTTGGAAACTCTTGAAAGCGCTTCCAAATTGAACTTCTCTTCCGTCTTATCTGCCTCTTGAATCATTGATTTGAATCGGATCGTCTTTTCTTTGGTGAAATGCGTTCCGATTTCCCGGTCGGCCACATCCGGCAGCATTGCATCAGAAAGATGGGCCATGCCGCCAAGTTTCTCAATCGCCAGCACAAGATTTGCGGTTGAAATATTCGTTCCCATTCCGCCGACCATAAGCGGTAAAAACTCGCGGCCTTTAAAGGAAAGACGAAAGTCGTCCAAACACTGCATACCAAAATCTCCTATTACAAAAGTACGCAGATTCAATATAGGCGGGTGTTTCTTTCTGAAAACCTTCAGTTTTTAGGGATATATCCTCGAAATTCAGCTCGTTTTTAGAGGAAGAAAAGGCGTATAAAACGCGCGAAGGCGCTTGCCTCTGAAGAAATATGAGCGAACTTTATTGAGACTTTCTTCTAACGTTCACGAAAAAATTTGAAGCGAAACCGCCGCAAGGACCAGGTATCGGGCGAATTTGCCGATAAGAATCAGAACGAAAGAGAGCCAAAAGTTAATTCTCAGCCAGCCGGCGCCGAGGCAAAAACCGTCTCCAACAACCGGAACCCAGGAAAAAAACAGTGTTATGGGACCGTACTTTTTAAGGAGTTCCAAGCTTCTGACTTCCTGCTTTTTATTCGGTATGAGACGGACCATCCCGTAAGTGACCAAAGCGCCCACGGTAGACGATACAAATGCGCTCGTAAAGAGCGTCCAAAGGTAGGCAGTAAAAGACAAAACGTTCCTTAGATCGTGTAGATTATGTAAATCTTTCTAACAAACCGACAGTACAACATGGCTCAGTCCGCAGATCTTAAAGCCAAAATTGAAGCACTTAATAAGGTTTTTCAGTTTTATTACAAAGAAAATTTCAAGACATTGAGAAAGGCGACAGATTTCTATATTCCTTGGTTTATGGGAAGAAAAAAACGCCTGGAAGAATTTCAAAAACAGTACTTTCTTCCTTTCATCCTATCTTTCTTTCTTTCTTTCTTTCTCCCTCTCTGTTCCTCTTTTTCTGTCGCTCTCTTTTTAGAAGGCGTTCGCAACAGCACCCTGAAGATGGAAGGAGAGCCGAACGAGGAACTGATCGAAGCTCTCCGCACCAAACTGCTGCATAAGAGCTTCAAGCCTGACTTCGACGAATACTGGAACGTCATTGAGTCCGAGCTTGAAAGAAATCCCGAGAGCCCTAAAGAAGTCTCGGACGCCGTTTCCGCCCTCCTCATGTTCAAGCTTTACGGACCGAAAGCGTCTGAACCGATGCCGGAAAAACTTGAATCTCAGCGTCACACAATTGCGTCTGAGTTCCAAGTCGGCAAGATTCATTATCAGTATTCCCGCGGGGCGCGCATTGCTTTAGAGCGTCTGCTCGACCCGAAGTTTGATCCTGAATTTGTTCCTCGCGCGGCTCATGATCCCAAGACGCTAAATGCCGAAGCGGCAAAAGCAGAAGCCCCTGCCGCGGAAGAGAAGAAAGCCGAATAACGAGCGAACCACATTCCATAAAAACCGGAGACCTAAAAATCTTCGGTTTTTCTTTTCTGTGGAGAAGTTGTTAATTGCAAAGACACGAAGTTTGTCTAACTTAATATCGGACGACCTCTGTTTAGGTAGGTTATTCAGCCTAAGGAAAAATACGGATTTCCATCTTTGCTATTTTGGGGCGTAAGAGATCGTCTGCCATTAGAATGTAGCCTTGTTCGCAGACACCCGAAAATGCGTTCATATAGGTTAGATACTTTATCCAAGTTTCCGACTCACACCTTACTATCAAGGACAGACATGCTGACTGACATTGAAATTGCACAGCAAACCAAGCTCATTCCTATCGATCAACTCGCCCATGAATACGGTCTTTCCGACGACCAGTTCATTCCTTACGGCAGAGACAAAGCCAAGGTTGCTTTAGACACCTCTAACCCGAAGGGCAAACTTATTCTCGTAACGGCTACTTCCGGTATGCCCGCCGGCTCCGGTAAGACAACGACATCCATCGCCGTTGCCCAAGCCTTTAAGAAACTCGGCGAAAAAGCATGTCTGGCTCTGAGAGAACCTTCTCTCGGCCCCTCCTTCGGTATGAAGGGCGGCGCTGCCGGCGGCGGATACTCTCAGGTGGTTCCGATGGAATCCATCAACCTGCATTTCACAGGTGACTTCCATGCGATTACAGCTGCCAACAACCTTTTGGCTGCCTTAATCGACAATGCTCGTCACCAAGGTCAGGTCGACCTTAAAGAAATCACCTGGCGCCGCGTTCTTGACGTAAACGACCGCATGCTGCGCAACATCGTCACCGGCCTCGGCGGTCCTGCCAACGGCATCCCGACAGAAACCGGCTTTGACATCACAGCTGCTTCCGAACTCATGGCCATCATTTGTTTGGCAGCCGGCGAAGAAGATCTTCGCTTTCGCTTGGATCGTTTGGTTGTCGGTCTCAAACGCGACGGCTCCGCTTACACCTGCAAAGAATTAGGTGCTACCGGCGCTCTCATGGCTCTCCTTAAAGACGCCATGCTTCCGAACTTAGTTCAGTCCATTGAAGGCGTACCCGCATTCGTTCACGGGGGTCCGTTCGCCAACATCGCTCACGGCTGCAACTCCGTTGCCGCTACCCGCGCTGCCATGACGATTGCCGACTGGGCAATCACCGAAGCCGGCTTCGGCAGCGACTTAGGCGCAGAAAAGTTCTATGACATTAAGTGCCGTATGAACAACCTTCAGCCTGCCGCGACGATCCTCGTTACATCTCTGAGAGCCCTTAAGTGGCACGGCGGCGTTCCTCTGCCGGAAATCGGCAAGGAAAACATGGACGCACTCATCAACGGCCTACCCAACCTCAAGGCTCATATTGCCAGCCTGAAGTGTTTCGGCCAGCAGGTTGTCGTTTCTCTTAACCATTTCGCCAACGACAACGCAGAAGAAATCGATGTCGTCCGTAAAGAATGTTTAGCCGCCGGCGTTCGCTTTGCGATTTCCGATGGTTTTGCAAAAGGAGGCGAAGGTGCTTTAGACGTTGCCAGAGAAGTGATGGCTGCTGTTAAGGAAGGGTCCAAGCCTCTGAACTATGCCTACAGCCTTGACGAATCCATTGAAGAAAAGATTCAGGACGTCAACACCAAGGTTTACGGCGGACAGGATGTTTCTTACTCTTCTGCCGCTTTGAAAGACCTGGCTAAGATCAAAGCGTTGAACATGGGATTTGAAAAGCTTCCCATCTGCATCGCTAAGACTCCGTTCTCCATGTCTCACGATCCGGATCTGAAGGGTGCTCCTCACGGCTTTACACTCCCTGTCCAGCGCGTCATTCTGAACGCCGGCGCAGGTTTCCTGGTCGTGACCACCGGCGCCATCATGCGTATGCCGGGACTCCCCAAGAAGCCCGCTGCCTACACCATCGATGTCGTTGACGGCAAGATCACCGGATTAAGCTAAGCCTAGCTGAACCGCAATACTCGCAAGACGCTCCTTTTCAGGAGCGTTTTGTTTTACGCAGACCTTCGGAATCCCGCGCTTTCATCGGGTAATCGAGGATCAACAAGAGGTTTTAGAGGGAAGTCGCGCCCAGCGAAGGATCAAAAGTCCGATCACAAAGAAAAGTGTAGTCACAAGAATGGCCGTTCTTTGATCGCCCGATGTCAGCCAAGTCACCGTACCGTATGTAATCGGACCTAAAACGTTGGCACCCCAAACCGCCACATTCCAGGCGGAATAAAACTGAGCGAGTTCACCGGCGGGAGCAAAGACTGCAACTACCGCCCTGCCGGCGGATTGGCTTGAGCCCATTGCGACGCCCGCAATATTGGCGGCGATCCAGAAAGTAACCGGCCCTTGGGAGAAAGCTGCCATAACGCCCATAACGATCCACAAAAGCTAAGGTCTTCTTGTGTCCAAGACGGTCCTGAACGTACCCAAATACAAACGCTCCGATGGCAGCGGTGATATTGACGACCAAAATCAAACTAATCGTCTGTGCGGTCGTAAATTTCATGACGAGCTGGGCGTAAACCGCCGACAGCGTGATGACAACAGCAATTCCGGCCTGGTAGAAAAGCCCGCAGGCGCAAAACTTCAAAAATTCCGGATAACGCTTGAGGAGCCGGAAACTGTCAGCAGATTCCTTTCGGATTCGTTTGAAAGTCTTTTCAAAAGAGATGTTTTTAGGCTTGGAACGCTCCTTAACATACAAGAGCATCGGAAGCGCCATCACAAAGAAAATCGTCGCAGTCGACATTGCCGTGTAAGGCACATAGACATCAGCCGGGAGCCCTGCTTTCTGTCCTTCAAAAACGATGAGCAGACAAGCCGCCAAACTGACGATCCCGCCTAGATATCCGAAAGACCAACCCCAGCCGGAAACTTTGCCGAACGCTTCCGGCTTTGCCAACTCGGAAAGAAAAGCTGAATTAAGCGAAACACCGGCGTTAAATGCCGTATTAGAAATGATGATCAAAATAACCGCAGACGCTAAAGTTCCCGGGCCTGTATAGGCAAGCGTAGCGGTACTCATACAGCAGATTCCCGTCATCACGGCAAGCCAGAAGCGTTTATTCGCTTTTGCATCTGCCAAAGCACTGATCACCGGAATGACAGCGATGGACAGCAAGTTGGAAAGCGTGATCGTCAGCGTCCAGGCAAATGTTGCCCAAACGGCATTTTCCGCGACGACCGAAACAAAAAACGCGTTGTAAACAGCCGTCAGAATGACGGTGGTGTAGCCGGAGTTGGCAAAATCGTAGGACGCCCAAGCAAGAACCTCCCGCTTGGACACGCCGGGCATAAGCAAGTTCTTTCCTGAGTGCATCGATTAATCCGTGCAAGCCAGCTGATGAATGAAGGCCGCGCAGCTTCTGGCCAAAGAAGATGTGTTGTATCCGCCTTCCAGCACCGCCACGACCCCACGGCATTCAGGAATCTCAGACTTGCAGGAAGCCAGCCGGCGTCCCAAAAATGCATAGTCGCGTTCAACCATTAAAAGCTGTGCCTGGTCTTCTTCTCGGTGGGCATCAAATCCTGCAGAAACCATAATCAGTTCAGGTTTGTATTCCTTGAGCTTGGGCATCCAAACTTCGTCCATGGTTCGGCGAAGTGCTATTCCCTCCGTGCCTTCCGGGAAAGGAGTGTAAACGGCGTTGGGCGGTGCATGATGGATATGGGCATAGGGGAAAAGCGCTTCCTGGAATCCGTCCAGAATTAAAACATCATCTCGGCCACCCAGGATGTCGCTTGTCCCATCCCCATGATGAACATCGAAGTCCACAACCGCGACTCTTTTTAATCCGTAGACTCCTATGGCGTGCAGCGCACCGATTGCCACATTATTTAAGAAGCAGAATCCGCCTGAATGATCCCGATGCGCATGATGTCCGGGCGGTCTGACCGCGCAGAAGACCTTCTTATATTGACCTGAAAGAACATCGTCCACGCCCGCGCAGGCGGCGCCTGCGGCATATTGCGCCGCCTCCCATGTGTATGGATTCATCGCAGTGTCGACACTGATAGTGTTCAGACCTTCTTTCGGTGAGTTGTGAGAGAGGTAGGAAATATAGTCGGCATCGTGCGCAGCCAGCATGTCGGTTACAGCAACCATCGGCGGCGTCTTTTGATCGACAAACTGAGATGTACCGGCAGCCAGCATGAGCTCTTCGATTTTTTCCAGGCGTTTGGGACATTCGGGATTGTTGTTCCCCATCTTATGTTTGAGGAACAATCCGTGAGTATAGAAAGCTGTGTCAGCCATGGGATTTCTTCTTTTTGAGCCTTTCCTTCAATTTTAACTTTTTCTTGGGATGGTTCTGCCGACAACAAAACAATTAATGCAAGGCAGTGAATTACTTTTGTTGGATTAACCGTGAGTCCAAAACATAACAATGATCCGCTTAGTTCTCGAATTCATGACTCAGGAAGAGTTTTTCAAGATTATTGCCCTGACGTATTTCTCGGGTGGTCAGATCCGAAAATGGTCTTATGTTGTTCTCCCGCAACAAGAAACAACAATCAGCTCGCGTATTTGCGTGGGTTAACAAATTGGTATTGTGGGTTGTGAGGATACATTGAATATCGAGGGTTTTCGCTATACCGAAAACTTGCTTAGCAACTTCGTTGTCGTAAAAAGCGTCGAAGTCGTCGATATAAATCAAACTTGGTTCGTTTGCTTTAAGGAATTCTCGCCAGTAGAACAAAGAAGTAAGCGACAAAGTGCCGCTTGAGGCAACCGCTAAAAAAGGTAACGCCTGCTCGTGGTCAACATACAACCCTTCGCGACCTTCCAAGGTCGTAGCTACTTTCAGCCGTTCCTTAACGCCGTGCTCATTCAGAAAGTTTTCAAACTTTTCTAGCAGACCATTTCTGATGATGAAAGATTCAAAATTTTTCTTTACCGGTGAAAGACCCCCCAAGCCGCTTCCTTTATCAGGGCTAAAACAGCGCATAGACCTTACGAAATCCACGAGTCTTCTTATTGTTGAACTAGGCTGTAATAGAGGGCTATCTGCCAGGTAACTAAGGAAAGAAAGCTGAGAATCTTTATGGACAAAATTAGGACTCTCAAAGCCAAAAGAGGGGAGATTGTCAAATTTATGAATGTTCTCTTCCTTATTCCAAGAAAAAACTTCGTTCCCGTCTATTAGTAAAGACTCTGCTGATAATTCAAGACAGGACATTTTGCTGTAGGAATAGACAACTTCCTTGCCGTCCAACAAGAAGGTATAGCTAAATTTGACGGCTTCATTAGGATGGTCGGCATTTGCGTAGTATGTGTAAGCGCCCTTTTTTGCTGCTTTACCAGAGAGATGTTGCAGAATGTCAAAAACTGCAAGTCCCAGATTAGATTTACCTGAGCTATTACGACCGAAAACTAATGCAGTCTTAACAAAGTTTCCCGCCGACGTCTCCGTCAAACAGCCCCTGGAGAAGTCATAGCTTCTCACTTTAGAAAAATTCCACTCCAACGAATTGAACTGCTTGAAGTTACTTACCTGAAATCTCTTCAACATCCTTTCT
>OGHR01001307.1_pt1 | contig 12237 bp, 5 predicted proteins | sample 1571621 | NCBI WGS metagenome assembly OGHR01 (sample SAMEA2582038, study PRJEB24529) | metagenome | biome: Human gut stool | place: China | collected 2011
TCGAATAATCGAAATAAACATATCATCGCAGAGTCTGAAATCCCGGAGTATTTAAAATTATTGGAAAAAGTGTTTGCATTGCTGGATGATGCGGTTATCATGAATTTGCATGATTGTAAATTTTATTCCAAGAATTATCAGCTGAATAGAATGTTCTTACGCATAAAGTATGATGTGCCTCAGTTGGACGCAAAGTACTTATGTGAACGAACAACTTTATGTATTGTTTATAAGGAAAATGTCATTTACTTATTGAATAAAATGCGAATAAATATTCTGTTCATGAATTATATAGATGGCAAATTAGAAATAGATGCGTCGGTACCAGATGTTTTTAGCCGCGACAAGGTATCCTATTATTTCTTGTTGGATGATGTAAGACAGGATGTTGTATTTAATGAAGGCTATTCTTTAACAAAGTATTTTGGTGTATCTGCTTATAAGCGTTTTACGTTTCATGCATCCATTCCATTGAAATATACAGGTAAACAGCAGATATTGCGTTTTGCTGTGCAATATGAAGGAAAAGAATATGTTGTTTCAACTGAATATAAATCACACACTTCAAGATTGTCCAATGATCCGGCAAATTCTTACTGGCATTTTGACAACTTTATTGCAACCAGAAAAGCCGCTGCCATTTTGATTGCTCCTTATAAGTGGAAGACCATGGCTAAACTGGAATTAAAGATATGGAAAGAATTGCTTTCTAAGCATACCAAGCATGAGCTGGCAATGTTTTTAGTTCGGTTCGGTTATGTTATAACACGTCCTTATTTCAAGCGAAAAAAAATCTGGATGTTTTATGATAAAATTTACAAAGGTGGGGATTCTTCAGAATATCTGTACAAATATGCCATGAATAAAAAGGATGGCATTAAGAAATATTATTTGCTGGACAAAAATGCAGTTGACTACAAACGCATGAAAAGGGAAGGCTATCATCCTCTAAAAAGATCAAGCATCATGCATCGTCTGGTTTTCCTGAACGCAGATATGATGATTGTATCCAATTCAACAGTTTTTGCATTTAATGATTTCCATATGCAGAATTCAAAATATGTTAGAGGCATTACGGATTTCCATGTTGTTTGTGTACAGCATGGATTGTCAGTCCAAAAAATTGCATTAGCACAGCAGAGATTGAGAGACAATACGCGTTTATATTTTTGTGCATCCAAATATGAGATTGAAAATTTGTCAAAACCAGTTTACAATTATATTGGATATGATGCATTAAAGCTGACGGGTGTTCCGCGTTATGATGGGCTGGTGAACAGGAATCAGAAGCAGATTTTGATTTCTCCAACATGGCGAATGCAATCGGCACTGCTGGTTAGTAAGAATGAGGGTGTGGCCAGAGATTATAATCCTAACTTTAAAGAAACGGAATATTTTAAAGTTTATAATTCTTTGATTAATGACAGACGTTTAATTCAGGCGGCTAAAGAGTACGGATATAAGATTGCTTATGTTTTACATCCGATTGTTAGTCCGCAGGCAGAAGACTTCGATAAAAATGAATATGTCGAAATTATTCCATCTACAGGTGAGATGAGTTATGAAAAGCTGTTTTGTGAGTCCAGTTTAATGGTAACCGATTACAGTGGTGTTCAGTTCGATTTCGCATATTTGAGAAAACCATTAATTTATCATCATCATCGTGATTTGGAAGCACATTACGAAGAAGGGACATTCCATTATGATACAATGGCTTTTGGTGAAATTACACATGATAATGATGAGCTAATTGATTTGCTGATTGATTATATGCAGCATGATTGTGTTATGAAAGAAAAGTATAGGAAACGCGCAGATGATTTCTTTGCTTTTAATGATAATAACAACTGCCAGCGTATATACGATGTTATGATAGACTATCAGCAGCGGGTAATTGATAAGAATCGCTGATAAAGGAGAAGCGGGTTGAGTGTTCTTTTTACATTAAAACAATATGTCAAGATGGTGATCCAAAATAAATATTTGCCCTATATCTACCAAAAGGCATGTAAAAAGCCGGTTAAGAAGGGGAAAATATTATTTGCGGATGCACATCACACGGAACTTACAGGGAATATGAAACCGGTATATCAAAAACTGAAGAATGGCGGATATGATATTCAACTGTATTGTGAAGATATTCAGACAATGCCAGTGTGGAGAATGATTGCTTTTATGAAAGAATTTATGCAGGTTTATGCACAGGCAGAATATGTTTTTATTAATAGCTACTTTTTACCTGTTTCATCCTGTCGGAAACGCAAAGAAACAACAGTTGTACAGCTTTGGCATTCTGGCGGCCTGATGAAGAAGATGGGGTATGATACTACAGAGGATATTCCAAAATATTATAAAGGAAACCCTACAGCCAATTACGATTTGGTAACGGTGAGTGCGTCATGTTGTGAAGCTGTTTGGGAAAAGGCATTGCATCTTTCTCAGGGAACTGCAAAGGCATTGGGATTGGCGCGTACAGATATTTATTTTGATAAGGAATGGAATGCGGATAATAAATGTCGTTTTTATCAACGATATCCGGAGGCGAGAAATAAAAAAATATGTGTCTATGCACCATCGTTTGAGGGAAATGCAGCACATCCGTATAATAGAGGAATAGAGTCTGGCATTTTAGATATTATGGTTTTTTATTATCAAAGTACATCCGCATATGGAAAAAAATTATCCTATGTATCATTGCGATTTTTCGACAGAAGAATTATTTGCTGTAACAGATTTGCTGATAACGGATTACTCGTCTGTTGTATATGATTACTTGATTTATCAGAAATCGTTTTTGCTGTATGCACCGGACTTGGAAGAATATAAGCAGCAAAGAGGCTTTTACCTGGAATATGAAAGCCTCCCGGCACCTGTAATCACGTCTTCGGATGCGCTGGAAGCGGCAATGAGGGAGCAGGCCTGGCTGCCGTATGCCTCTGATTTGGTAAAATGCTATCAGGAGTATATGGGGGCCTGTGATGGTCATGCAACGGATAAAATTTTAAAAAAGCTGAGTCTTTATTCATAATTTTATTATATAAAAAAGAAACAATCAGCACAGCTTATGCATAAGTAGAGAGGGGATAAGTTATATGAAAAAATCATCAAGATGGAAAACAATGATTTTGACAGGTGCTTTTGTATTGGCCCTTAATTGCGGAAATGTTTTTGCATCAGAAGCTGGTATGACAGGTGAATCGAATACTGAAGCGACAATAGTTGAGGAGAATGGTGCTGCTGATAATGTACAGAATCCGGCAGATTCACAAGTTGTCAATGATCAGAATGGTAATAGCTATTCGGTAAATTCAGCGGATGTCCCTGAATCAGGGGATCCGGCAGTAGAACCGACAGAACCGCCAGCGGATCCTCCAGCGGAGATGAAGCAGGGCTGGCAGGACGAAGATGGAGGCAGAAGATATTATATTGACAATAATTATGTTGTTGGAGAGCAGAATATCGACGGCAGTTGGTACTATTTCCATGAAAATGGAATGATGGCTACAGGTTTAACGGAACAGAGTCAGAATCCGGGCAATCTGTATGACTACGGCGAGGATGGTAAGCGTCTGTATGGTTGGCAGAATGTAAATGGCGTGCAGTATTATTTTCATTCTGAAACAGGCATCATGCTCAAATCTTCAGAATGTAAGATTGACGGTTTCTGGTATTACTTTGATGAGAATGGTCAATTTGTAGCAGGACGCTGGATTAATCATCATAATGCGGATTATTATTATGACGATCAGGGACATATGTATTATGGCTGGAAACAGGAAGGTGATAAGAATTATTATCTGAATAAAGGAAATGGCAAAAAGGTAATCGGAGAGAAAAAGATCGATGGTTTCTGGTACTATTTTAATGAAAATGGTGAAATGGCAACAGGTTGGTCACAGCACAATGATCATATGTACTATTACCAGGCAAATGGTCAGATGACTTATGGTGAAGCCAAAATTGATGGCCACTGGTACTATTTTAAAGAAAAAAGCGGTATCATGGCAACCGGATGGTCCAAACACAATAACCATACATATTACTATCAGTTAAATGGCTGGATGACTTATGGTGAAAAGAAAATTGATGGCAAATGGTATTACTTCCATGAACGTACCGGTGTTATGGCAACAGGTTGGTCCAAACACAATGGCCATACATATTATTATCAATCTAATGGTCAGATGACTTACGGCGAAAAGAAAATCAGCGGATATTGGTATTATTTCAAGAATAAAACCGGTGTTATGGCAACTGGACTGACTTCCCATTCAGGTAAAAAATATTATTATCAATCCAATGGCCGCATGAAATACGGATGGCAGGCAGTTGGCAGCAATGCTTACTATTTTGAGCAGAAGACCGGTGTTATGAAACCATATACATTTAAGAAGTCAAATGGTTATTGGTTGGCGTACGATTCAAATGGCAAGCAAGTGAAGGATTTGCGGTCTGCTTTTAATAATGCGTCTTCTTATGTGATTAAGGTTAATAAGCCGATGAATGCGGTAACTGTCTATATTCAGTATGGAGATGGTTCCTATACTGTTCCGCTTGTAGCATTTATTTGTTCAACAGGTGCAGATACGCCGACAGGTACATTCTATACACCGGATAAGTGGAGATGGCTGCGTATGATGGGGCCTAGCTGGGGACAGTGGGTAACACAGATCACAGGTGATTATTTATTCCATTCGGTTTATTATAATTCTGCTAATAATAATAATACACTTTCTGTCAGTGCTTATAATAATCTTGGTAAACAGGTTTCACATGGCTGTATTCGTTTAACAGCAGGTGATGCTAAATGGATTTATGATCATTGCGCGTTAGAGACAAAGGTTGTTATTTACAGTGACAGATCGACGTATGGCCCATTGGGAAGACCAACGGCTTACAAGCTGCCTTCCTGGCATACATGGGATCCAACGGATCCAAATATGTATTATAAATGCCAGCAGAGAGGTTGCCACTAAACACAGGAGGAGGTAATACATAAAATGAAGAAATGCTTAATAAAAGGGATGACTGTGATTATGATCAGTACGATGCTGGCATCAACACCCGTCGTATCATATGCAGCAGAAACCGAACCCAAGAATTTAACAGAATCAGCGGTTCCGGAGTCTGATGTTCAGAATGCCGTGAATACAGTTGATATACCTGAAACAGATAAAGAATCTGAGACGGGTGGGCAGTTACCACAAGAACAGCCGCCACAAGAGCAGCCGCCACAAGAGCAGCCGCCACAAGAACAGCCACCACAAGAACAGCCACCACAAGAACAGCCACCACAAGAACAGCCTCCGGCAGAAATTCGCCAGGGTTGGGTGACAAGCGAAAGTGGCACACAATATTATATTGACAATGTCTATGTGGTTGGTGAGAAGAAAATAGATGGTTATTGGTACTATTTTGATGCGAATGGGATGATGGCCACAGGATGGACCGTACAGGAAGCAAAACCAGACAAGCAGTATTATTATGGCGCGGATGGTAAAATGCAGTATGGCTGGTTGACATTGGAGAATAAGACGTATTATTTTCATCCGTCATCAGGTGTGATGATGAAAGAATGCGAACGAAAAATTGATGGCAAATACTATTACTTTAATGCAGATGGCACCATGGCCACTGGTTGGACAAAGCAGGCAGCCAGACCAGATAAGATTTATTATTATAACCCGGATGGTACCATGAGTTATGGTGAAAAGAAGATAGATGGTCATTGGTATTATTTTCATGAGCGTTCCGGAGTAATGCAGACAGGATGGGTGAATCACCATAATCATACGTATTATTACAATCCGGATGGTACCATGTATTATGGTGAAAAGAAGGAAAATGGTCACTGGTATTATTTCAAAGATAGAACAGGTGTCATGGCAACCGGATTGACCAAGCACCACAATCATACTTATTACTATAATGCCGATGGTACTATGTATTACGGCGAGAAAAAGATAAGTGGCCACTGGTATTATTTCAAAGATAGAACAGGTGTCATGGCCACTGGCTGGACCAAGCATCATGGCAAGCAGTATTACTACGCAGCGGATGGTAAAATGTGTTATGGTCTGCAGACGATAGATGGTGTGAGATATTATTTTCATCCAACGTCTGGTGTTTATCAGTGGAAGAATCGTAAATATCAGAATCCATCCCAGTATTATCAGATTCAGGAATCCTCCATTCAGTTGTCTGGCGGCGGCTACAATTTGAATATCGGATATGAGGGTATTAAGACCGCATGGGTCATAAGGGCATTAAAACTTGGCAATGCGGTCGGTATGGGCGGCGCTGAATACACAAGAAGAGTGTTTAATGCTGTCAAGAGTTTTCAGAGTAGACATGGTCTGGAGGCTACAGGTATTACAGATCTGGCAACGTGGAAAGCACTTGGTTATAGTGAAGCCGATTGGTATTCATTGGGGGCTTATGCTTCACCAATCCGAACTAGTATTTACAGCAGCCGCAGCGACTGCGTTGAGGCAATGATCAACAGAGCCTATGATTATCTGGGGGATGATTATATGATTGGTGCATCAGGTGCTCCGGGGCTTGGCATTGACTGCAGTGGTCTTGTTATGCAGGCATTATATGCAGCGGGTATTGATATGTCTCCGATTAATCCTGTGCGGCATGCTTCACCCGGTTATGAATATGAGTCTGCCAACATATGGACCAGCTCACAGCTGAAACATGTTTCTTATGGTGAAAGACAGCGAGGCGATATTATTATTTACTGTAATTCCGCAGGTGTTGTTATACATTCGGCTATTTATTTAGGCAATAATAGAGTAATTGAGGCGTGGCCAAATAAAGTAGTTGTTTCATCAATGATTAATAATCAGCATCCGCGTGTGTTGGGCATCGTGAGACCATTCGTATAAAAGTGTCAGAAATAAACTGATAAAATAATCCCGGAAGATATGTATTCCGGGATTATTTTTTGATATAATAGGGATGTATTTTGATAGTGAAATGACATAAAAGGCAGAATGGCGTACGGAGGAAAATATCAATGAACAGCAGATTATTTATAGTGATACCCTGTTATAATGAAGAAGAAGTCCTTCCAATCACATCTAAAATGTTCCTTGAAGAGCTTGAAGATTTGATACATAAAGGAAAGATTAGTGATAACAGTCGTATTTTGTTTGTAAATGATGGAAGTAAAGATAAAACCTGGGAGATTATTGAAAACCTGGCAGCTGAGAATCCACATTTTATCGGTATGAGCCAGAGTCGTAACAGAGGACATCAGAATGCGGTTCTTGCAGGATTGATGGAATCCAAGGATATGTGTGATATCACGATTTCCATAGATTGTGATGGTCAGGACGATATCAAGGCGATGGAAGCCATGGTGGATGCTTATCATGATGGCAGTGAAGTTGTTTATGGTGTGCGCAGCAAGAGAGACACGGATACGTTTTTTAAACGTTTTACGGCGGAATCTTTTTATAAGTTATTGAATAAGATGGGGGTTGAGGTTGTATACAACCATGCTGATTACCGTTTGATATCAGCAAGAGTATTAAAGGAATTTGCCAATTTTAAAGAAGTGAATCTGTTCCTCAGAGGTATGATTCCACTCGTAGGATTTAAGAGTACCAGTGTTTATTATGAACGTCATGAACGTATTGCCGGTGAGTCACATTACCCGTTATCCAAGATGTTGGGATTGGCCATTGACGGCATAACCAGTCTGAGCATTAAACCGATTCGTTTGATTACAGGACTTGGAGTTGGCGTATCTATTCTGAGTTTTATAGGTGTAATCTGGGCTGTGATTTCTCAATTGACAGGGCATGCAGTGACGGGATGGGCAAGTACAGTTTGTCTTGTATGTTTCATGGGCGGTGTGCAGTTAATCTGCCTTGGTGTACTGGGTGAATATATTGGCAAGATTTACATGGAGGTTAAAGCCAGACCAAGATATATTATTAGTGAGAGAACCTGGGAAGAAAAAGACAAGGATAAATAATTGCAGAAAATAAAAATACAGGCAGGACTTTGATGAGTCTTGCCTGTATTTTTTTAAATCTTAGATTACTGCAATTTCCAACGTTGAGCTTTGCCGAGGTTGTAACTCCAGATATCTATGTTCTTTCCCTTTCCAAGAATTCCTGTATATAAATCCAAAGTACAGATTGAAGAACAGTTCGGTACCAGATAATAGGCGCCGGTGCCGTCAGGAAGCACTTGCCATAGTGTAGCGGATGAGGAAAGCTGGACATTAGAGCCTGCCTTAGAACCGTTATTGGCAACACCAAGATAGAGTCCGGAGCCTACATTTTTAATCTTGTAATAGCCGTTGCCTTGATATACAAATTGGAACTTGCGATAAGCGACATTCGATTTTGTCCAAAGCAGGACATTGGTGCCGGAAGTATTCTGGTTGCGGTCTACAGATAATACATAATTATCATTGTAGTTGTTGGCAATGATATGGGTGCCGTTTGAAATTGTCCGCCTGTTGCTGAGTACCATGAAGGCGGTGTTGACCAGTGTGGTTGTCCCGGAGGCGGTAACAGCAGTTACTTTATATCGGTAGCCGCTGGCTGCTAAGGAGCCGAATTTGATGCTGGTATCAATATTTTTTAGATTATAGGAAGTAGTATTCGGAGATACTGTCTTACCAATTTTCATTTTACCATTTGTATCATAAACACCAACAGTAACAGAGGAGATTGGATCACCTGAGGAAATTGTACCACGGATGCTGAATGAGCTTCCTTGAGTCATGGTAGTTGGAACTGTTTTCCCTGAGATCACTGGTTTGGCTTTTATTTCGGATAAAGCCCAGCGTTGAGATTTTCTGAGATTATAGTTCCATGTTCCTATATTCTGCCCTTTCTTGATAACTCCGGTGTAAAGGTCCATAGCACTGGTAGAGGAGCATTTTGGTACCAGGTAGTAAGAACCGGTGTCATCGGGAAGCACCTGCCATAAAGTGCCAACATTAGATTGTTCTACATTGGCACCGGATGATGCAGATTGTCCTGCAACACCGAGATAAATACCTGATCCCATATTTTTAATCTTATAATAACCATTGCCTTGGTAAATGAACTGAAACTGTCGATATAGAATCGATGATTTAGTCCAGAGCAGGATATTGGTACCGGAAGTGTTTTTATTATGGTCTACGGATAGAACATATCCGGTATTCTGAACATTGGCAATCTGATAGATACCGTCAGCAATTGTTCTGTCTGTTCCAAGTACCATAAAAACTTTATTAACTAAGGTGACAGTACCGGCAGAGGATGTTGCCATAACTTTGTATCGGTAACCACCAGCAGGCAATGTACTGAATTTCACAGCTGCATCAAGTGATTTTAGATCATAGCTTGTAGTGCCGGGGGCAACGGTCTTACCAATTTTCATGGCATCACTTGTATCATAGACACCTACAGTGACGGAAGTGATAGTACCGCTGCATGAAAGTGTACCGCGAATATCAAAAGAACTGCCAGTGGTCATTGTACTTGGCGAAGAGGCACCGGAAATAGTGACTGGGTCGTTGCTTGGAATAATTGTTCCTGAATATTTCGGCCAGTAAGTATTTTTGGCAAGATTGCCTCTGGAAACAGCCAGAGTGTACATATTGGCTGGCTTTTCAAAAATAGTACACCAGTCATAGGCAGTTTTATAGGCACCATCGGTATCATTGCTTGCTGATTTTAAACTGCTCCATAACGAAGGGTAGCTTGTTTTTAACTCATAATGCAGATATTCAAGCTGTCCTTGAAGTGTATCCCATTCTTCGGTATAGTTCTTCAATGCAGTGAAACGTTCATTATGCCATTGGCAGATACCATAGCTGCTTCCGCTGTCACCATAAATATTCGGATTAAAAGAGGATTCAGCTTGGATATTGGCAAGTACGCCGCAGGCAGCGGCAATATTCAGTCCCATATCTTCTGTAAGGTATTTGAAAATGACAGATTCATTGCTGCTGGATGCGTTGTCAGCGGCCATAAGACTGATTCCGTCTGATGAATCAAGCCACACACCTATGTAAGGCAGATCGATATCATCTGCAAGGTCATAACTGTCTGTATCCCACACCGGATCAAACTCATAGTAGAAAAACGATGTCGTATCAAAGTCACCGATGCTTTTCCAGGAAACGGGTATTGTCTGCGGTTCAGAACTTCCGTCCAGATAAACATTCAGTGCAGATGGAAGTTCAGCAATGAGATCTGCTTCGGATGGCTTATCATAATAGGACATGTATAGATGACACTCATCTTCGGAGAGTGGAGCAAAACCAGTAATGGTATGCTGTTCACTGTCTGATTCTATCGTGTTGATCGGCTGTGTCTCAGAAAGCGAGTCATTTTCGGTTTCTGTGGTTGCTGCAGTTGTATCTTCTGCGTAAAGGTTTGTCTCATTCAGTGCTGTTGTCTCGACTTCAATAGAGTCTGTACTTGAATCAGAAGTTTCTGCGGCTATTGCAGGAAACGAAATTGAAGTCAGAAAAAGGGCTGTGGACAAGCTTATTGCTGTCAGACGAAACAACCATTTGTTGTGTTTCATTGTGTATGAGTCTCCTTCCTTTTTCATATTGCTTCTATTATATCATAAATGTAATATATTCGTAAAGTTTTTAACAATTATGAAAAAAATGAATGGTTTCTGGCAATCCTAAAGAGATTGATAATTGAAGGATGGTGATATATGAGCTATAATTAAAATATAACTTTTAATTTTAGAAAGGAGAAGTATGATGAAAAAGGGGTTATTTACGGCGGCAGTGATTGCTGCAATGATGATGACACAGCCGGTTATGGCACAGGAAGTTGTTGAACAGACGGGAGAAGTTGTTCAACAGACAGAAGAGGATGTTTCGGAGTCTGATATGGCTGCCGATTATCAGATGGAAACAGATTTGGCTGCAGAGATAAATGTATTTAGTGCAGATAATAATGAAACGCCAATTGTTAGTGCTGATCCAACGGGCCAGGAAGGCGACAAAGATGCAGAAGAAGGCGATAAAGAACCTGAGATTAAAACCGGATGGCAGACAGAAGAAGGCAAGACCTATTATTATGATGAAAAGGGGAATAAGTCCGTCGGTGAGAAGAAGATAGACGGTAAATGGTACTATTTTGCAGAAGATGGTGTGATGCAGATTGGTTTTGTACAATTGACATCTAAGAGAGTATGCTATGGAGAAGATGGCGCCATGCTTTATGGCAAACAGTCCGTAGATGGAAATGGATACTATTTTAATACGAAAACAGGTGCTGTGACAAATGGCGAGAAGAAGATAGATGGTAAGTGGTATTATTTCGGTGAAGACGGTGTGATGCAGACAGGAGTACAGACGGTTCCAACGAAAAACGGTGGCAAGAAAAAAGTATGCTATGGAGAAGACGGTGCTATGCTGTATGGTAAGCAGAAGTGCGGCGATAACTGGTATTATCTGCAGGCAAAGACAGGCGCTGTGATGTATGGTGAACAGAAGATAGACGGCAAGTGGTATTATTTTGATCGTCAGACCGGTATTATGGCTGTTGGTATCCAGACGATTACGATGAATAGCGGTTCGAAGAAAACGGTTTGTTATGGCGCGGATGGTGCCATGTGCTATGGCGAACAGAAGATAGACGGCAAATGGTATTTGTTTGATTATAAGACGGGTGCCATGCAGACCGGTATGGTGAAATTATCGAAGAAGACGGTTTATTATGGCGCGGATGGTGCCATGAGATATGGTGAACAGAAGATTAATGGCAAGTGGTATTATTTCCATATGAGAACAGGTGCCATGCAGACAGGTCTTCAGACGGTGCCATTGAAAAATGGCGGTACAAAAACAGTTTATTATGGAACTGATGGCACGATGCGATATGGAGAGCAGAAGATTAAAGGTAAATGGTACTATTTCCAACAGGGAACAGGCGCAATGCAGATTGGATTCGCAAAAGTGTCAGGAAAGACGGTTTATTACGGAGAAGATGGTGCTATGAGATATGAACATCAGCTTATTGATGGTGACTACTATTACTTCCATCCAAAAACAGGTGCCATGCAGACGGGGCTGTTGGATTTTGGCGGCGATAGATGGGGCTTTTATGGTGCCGATGGTAAGCAGATACCAATGATAGATGCTAAGACAGCTATAGACGCAGCGCATGAATTCCTTAAAGAGACGATCAGTGATGAGGATTTAGAAATCATTAAGGGTCACTATGTGCAATATCTGTCAGCTGAGCCAGA
>OGHR01001310.1_pt1 | contig 12234 bp, 19 predicted proteins | sample 1571621 | NCBI WGS metagenome assembly OGHR01 (sample SAMEA2582038, study PRJEB24529) | metagenome | biome: Human gut stool | place: China | collected 2011
TAAAAAGTTACTAACAACATTATATTCATTTGTCAATCTTCTATTTAAAAACTCCACAAACTCTGTAATTATTTTGGTGTCTATCTTTATTAGTTCTGTAAGAGCTTTTAACCCTGTCAACATACATCTTCCATTATAAAGTTGTCTCTCATCTTTCACATCTTTTAAAAACTCCTTTACCTCTTGGAGAGGAATATCTATAGCTCCTTTATTCAATCTTCTTTGTAGAGCTAGTTTTCCAAATTTTTCTAATAAATCTGTATGCTTCAAAGTGAAAAAAATCTCATCAGAACTTTTATTTTTTTTATTTAAGCTAGTACTAATCATTCTATTTTTTATAGAAACATCACTTAATTCTGTCTCTCCAGAGATTATAAGAGGTGTACAGAGTTTAAACTCTGTCAATTTTGCTGTAATATTCCCTTGGTTAATAGTTTTGTTATCATATACAGCTCTAATTATTGAATAAAGCTCTATTGCCTTCTCCTTTAAATTTTTACCTGTTATCTTAACCTCATCTATTACCCAAGGAGTTATATTGGAACAGCTACTTAAACTTCTAATCTGATGGTTTGTAAGAGTAGTAAAAGATTTTATATTCTCTTTATTCCCAAACAGAATCCTAGATATAAACTCTACATACTCAGTCTTTCCTATGGAAGTAGTTCCACTAACTTCTAATATTGGATAACTCTCACTTATATGAAATCTTCCTAATGCCCAGCAAATTCCTAAAAGGCTTTGATTATTATCACTTCTCAGATTGACAAGATTTTTATTTAACCACTCCAACTGCTCCTCTGTAAGTGCCTCTAATGAACTCAAAGAGTGTATTTTTAAATCTTGCTTAGTACAAATTACTCTGGAACTCTCATCATAGTAAACATCATCTATAATTCCATAGTGTGGTATCTCCAATAAATACTCCTCTTTACTCTCATCTAATAACCAACTCCAAAATTTTGGAATACTTTGGGCACTTCCTAAAAAATATCCTAAATTTTCAAGTATTCCATTTTTAGTTAAAAGGTCCGTTTTGGTTGCTTTAAACTCTCTTTCTCTTCCATTACTTCTAACTATTCCCACTATATATGTATCTGAATACCCTGTAATTTTTACTATAAAATCTGTTACCCTTACATAGTTTTCCTTTTGCCATACATAGTATCCATCCTCTTCCTCGTGAAAAGGAACATATACACTGCCTACTCTACTTGCTCCCTTTATAACCTCTATTAGAACCTCTGCTCCTGCTCCTTGAAGTATCTCATTGAAATCTTTGAACTCTTTCATATCTACTTCAAAAAGTTTTCTCTCAAATCCTGCTAATTTTTCTAAAATATGCTCTTTAGCATCTTCTCCAGCCTCATCATTATCTACTGCTATTATTATTTTAGAAAATTTACTAATCCACTCTTTCTGTGTATCTATACACTTTAAATTCTTAGCACCAAAGGGAAGACTTACTACATTTTCATACCCTACCTCTATAGCACTTAAAAGGTCTATCTCCCCTTCTACTATAATTAGGTAGGATTTATCTTTTATATTTTGCCAGTTAAGAAAATAGTCTGTTGCACTCTCTTTTTCAGCACTACATTTTTTATCTAAGGTTCTATATTTTATTCCTACAACCTCTTTACCATTAGTAAGAGGTATCATCATACTATTATTTTTACCAAGCCTACATAATCTTCCTAATCCTTTTTCTGATATACCTCTTCCTTTTAAGTAAGAGAGCCAATCAGCACCTAGATGCTTATCGGCTCTTGCTTGAAAAAAGTCTGAAAAATTTACTCTATTTTTCTTCCTTTCTTTTATCTCTTTTACTTCAGGAAGTCTGTAATCCCAATTTTCTAAGTCTTTAATATTTCCACCTTTTCCACTCTTATGGCAAGTGTACATACCAGTTTTTACATTTACAGAGAAATCAGGATTACTCTCATCATACTTATCACAGATAGGACAGTAGTAGAATCTCAGTTCATCTCCATACACTTTATGTGTGTACTTATCCATCTGTACACCTCCTACTTCCTGTTATTAAAATGGAAACTCTTCTTCATCATCAACACTATCTTCTTTTTCTGTTACTTCTGGTTGAGTAGTTGCTCCAAATTTCTCTCTGTAGAATTTTACATCTGTTGCCTCAGTCTTGTTTAAAATCTCATTAGTAGTTTTTTCAGTTTTTATATCAAAGAAATCTTTTATCTCATAATTGATATTATCTCCATCTTTTTTAGCTTGAAGGATTACTCCTATCTCTTTTCCAGCTAAGTTAGTGATATATGTTCTACTTATCTCTTCTCCAGAGTAGGCTTTTACCTTTTTAACCTCTGTTTTTAAGTTTTCTACCTTCAATTTTAATAAATATACCATTCTATTTAATAGTTTTTGAGCAAACTTATTATCTGTTCCATCTCCTTTTTTATGCCATAGTGTGACTCTTGCATATCCTTCACTGTTTTCCAAATTTAATGTTATTCCTACAGCTTTACTAGAACTTGAGTTAGTTAAATATGCTTCTTTTATTTCAAATTCATATACTCCACTCTTAGTTATTTTTTCTCCTCTTCCAACTGCTGTTGTTAAATCCTCTTGATTACTATTCCATAAGTTCATTCTCATCATCTCCTAATTAAAATATTCTCTTATTGCTTTATTTATTAATACTAAGTCATTCTCTATTTCATTTTCTGTAAACATATCTATTGGAGTCTTAGCGGGATCTAATCCATTGACTATAAATTTATATTCACTTTCACTACCAAGAGCCAATATAACCATAGAAAATAACCCTTCTACAACTAACTTATCATCTAAAAATTTACCTATCGTTTTCATGGATAACTTTCCATCTTGGTCCTTTTGTGTATGAGCCATTATATAAATTATGAGGTCATTTCTCATCTCATCTAACTTATTAAAAATATCCATTATTCCAAAGGCTAGGGTTTCAAACTTTGTATATCCTGTTTCTTTTGCTCTTTCCTTATACCCATAAGTTAATAGATAATTAAAATCATCTATTATCAGAGTTTTTATAGCTGTATTTTTTTCTATCTTATCCAAAGCCTTTATCACACTATCTATCCTTTTAGTAACAAAAAGATTTTTCTTTTCTAAATTATAAAGAGATTCAGATTTTTTAAAAGGTAATGGTTTTTCCACTGTCTTTATTATAAAAGTCTCCTCTGGCTTTAGATTTCTGATAGAAGTAGATTTCCCAGTTCCACTACTTCCTAAAATCAACACTTTTTGTGCCATCTCATCACTTCCTTATCAAACTTGCTATTTCGAAAATAAGTTCTTTTGTAGCTTTTATATCTTCCAAACTATCATGTGCTTGAAACTCAATCCCAAAATAATTACACCAAGTTTCTAATTTATTATTTTCTAATACTGGAAGTATTCCACATAGTTGTAAAAATCCTATGCAAGGTAAAGGGTCTATAGTTGCTGAACTTATGTAGCTGAAAAGATAATTATCATTTTGTCTTTTAAATAAAGCTTGTAACATTTCTATATCAAACTTTACATTATAGCCTGCTACTATAAACTTGTCCTCTTTATCATATTTATTTATGTACTTATCTAATATTTTCTTAAAGTAAAAATAAGTTTCTGCCTCTGATTTATACTTTTCACTATCTAACTCTTTCAATGTTCTCCCTTGAACCTCTAAAGCTTTTGGATTAACTTCACTCCCTTCAAAAGGTTTTATGAAAAAGTTAAACTCCTCTACATCTTTTTTATCTATCCTTACTATTCCACTTAATTGGATAAGTGCTGACTCTTTGGGATTTACTCCACCTGTTTCTGTATCTAAAAATAAAATTTTCATTTTACACCTCTTATTTTATGTTTATAGTTGACTTTCTTATTAAAAATGCTCCTGGAACTTTCTCTCCTTTTTTTATAGCTTCTTTTATCAAAGTCTTTGAAATCTCCTTAGTTACCTTTACCTTTTCAACTCTATATTCATCTGGAACTAAAGTCTCATCAAAATAATCTACACTTTCTCTTCCTGCACTCCAAGTTATATTTCCATTTGGAGTTTCTATCTTTTTAACTCCCATTTTCTCCATACACATTTTTATATAATTTTCAAAATTTTCCTGTTTCTTTTTTCCGAGTTTCTTTAGTTTTTCAAGTTTTTCTATCTCTTCATCTATGTTTTTTATCAAGCTATCTCTATTCTTATAATATTTAACTATATCTGCACTTTTTTCTTTTAAAGTAGTTTCTATTCCTTGTTGTAACTCTTCTAATAAAGCAGAATCTTTTATCTCCCCTGTCTCTTCATCAATAGCCATCTCCCATAATTCTTCCATAGCTATCATTTCTTTGCTTATCCCATACAATGTTAATTCATTCACAACCATCATCTCCTGTTTCTATTAAGTTATATTGCCAGCTAAATAGTTTTTCTAATTTAGTCACTAATGTCTTTAGATATCTTATATCCTTTTTATCTTTTATCTCATTTTCTAAAGAGTGTCTGAGTTCATATCTAACCATCAAGATTCTACTCATCATCTCTCTAAAAATATTTACTTGTACTGGTTCTTTCTCTTTTACTTCATCACAAAAATCTACAGTCATTTTTAATGATTCTAGTACTCTTACTCTTTTCTCTTCCAATATTTCTAGTTGTTTCACATCTACAAAAGGTTTATTGTATTTAACTAATCTTGCTACACCTCTAGGAATCCATGCTAAAATCTCTTCAAATTTTATTTTTAATTTTCCAGCATATACCATGTCATAACCTAAATCTTCCCACATGTCTCCTGTTATAATATTTCCAACATTTTTTAGTAGTGAATCTCTAAATTCAAAATTCTTTTGAACTAACTTATCATCTTGTAAAGCTTTTGCCAGTCTATTTTCATATCTAAGATAATCTATTAACATCTCATTTAATTCAAATAAACTCATTAAGACTACTAAACTTGCTGGTGGTTTTGTTGCCTCTCTCATTTCTGGTAAAATCTCATCTAATTGTTTTTTAGCTAATGCTAACAACAATCTTTTTTCTTCAAAATTTTTAGTTAAAAGGCTTAATGATACTGTGCCCATTATTCCAGCTACCCTTTCTGAAAATTGATTCCCTTCAGCATTAAAATAATAAGTGAAAATTTTTAAGTCATTTTCATTAGTAATAAGTTCTTTCATTTTTTCAGTAGTAGCATTAAATACTTTTTTAACCTTTTTATCTCTTCTACTCTTCCTCATTTTCTATTCCCTCCACCCATATATCTATCAGTACAGGGATTAGAAGTAATAACACCTCTCCGCCTATTGCTAGATACCCTCTTTGAATGTATGCTATATGCATAGCTGACAGTGTTAAAATTATAGAAATTGCATATATTAATATTCTTGACTTATTTTTCATATTATCCTCTCCATTGAAATTTTTTACTGGATATGGTATAATACTTCATCGGGTTTGAGGTATTATACCTTTGAGACTTTATAGTTGCCAGCTATAAGGTCTCCTTTTTATTTTCTACTAAAACCACTTCATATGGTATTCTAAAAGCTTCTAAAAATTGACAAGTATAGACAAAATAAGTCCATTCATTCTTAACTCTTTCTAGTGCTACACCCCAATTAAATAATCCATTCTGTAATCCTAACCTCACATTTGAAGCATTTCTGTGAATAATTCTAGCTGCTAGTTCTGCTGAAATAGTTAGCCTATCACTAGGAACTATCATCTTATTGTCTCTTATTTCAAACATATCCATTCTATTTGTCTTAGTCATTACTATCATCTCCTTCATAAGTAGATAATCCTACCACATCATCATAGATGCATCCACAACTACTACAACAAATAATATTTTCTGTTATGATGACTTCTGAATTGCAATAATCACATAAGTAAATTTTTTCTTTCATAACTTCCACCTCATATATGTCTTGGAGCTCTAGTAACTAAAGTTGTTTTCCATTCTCTTATTTCTTTCTCTTGTTTAACTTGAGCTCCTATCTCTTTCATCTTTAATAGATTAGCTTCATTCTTTTCTCTCAATCTTTTAGCTTTTTTCTTTTTGCTACTTTTTCCTCTTCCCATTTCTATTTTCCTCCCATCCATATATAATTTCTCCAAGTACTGTAACTAAAATAGCTATTATTAAAAATATAATTAACATTTCCTAACTCCTAACTTTCTTTTCAATTTTTTATTGTATTTTTTTTAAACTTTTATTTTCTTCCTCAAGTTTTTCTAGTTCTTTTTCTAATTCTTTTAATGCTCTCAATCTACAATCTGATATTCTTCTTTCTTCTGCTAGCTCTTCTTCAAGTTTAGTTATCAATTTATCTTTAGCATTAATCAAGCAATTTTTCTCATGTAAAGCCTCAGCATGTACATCTAAAATATCTACTACATCAATATTTAATTTCACTCCATTAATATTCATTTTGCACTCTCCTATAAATTTTTTAGTATTTGTTCTTTTACCTCTTTGAAATTAATACACTCATAATTAAAGATTTCTAAAGGGTCATTATCCCCAAACCATATTGTTATAGATTTTTCATCTAAACAAAGTTTTGTTATTTTTAGTGGGTTTACTAAATACTGTTCACTTGCAAATTCTACTTTTATGAATCTCATTTACTTTTCCTCCTCTCTTTCAATCATTGGTACTATGCCTTTAGTTTTTAAAAAATCATATAAGAACAATCTTCCTTTTTGTGTCCAATACATATGTGGTTTTGCCCCTTGCGTTCCATCAGGCTTATTGTAATTTTGTGTCTTAGTTTGTGTATATCCTTTATTTGCATATTTTTGATAAATAAACCACACATCACTTTGTTTGAATTGAATTTTTTCTTCATGTAATAATTTGTTAAAAGCTTTGGCAGACATTCCATAATCTTTAGCAATTACTGTTGCACTCAATAAATCTTTACATTGAAGTACTAAGTCATAATAAGTTGCTTTAGGTTGTAATTCTGCTATTTGCTGAGTTTTAACCTGATTATCAAGTTCTAATTTTTTTATTCTTTCTGATTTTCTTTCTATTGTCTTTTGAGCTACTAATAATGCTTTTGCCATTATTTCATCTTCTGTATCATCTTCTGAACTTACTATATAACCACCATTTTGCCTAATACTTGGTAAGATTTCATCACAAACCAAGTCTTGAAATTTTCTAGCTACTTCATTGTTAGCTTTCATACATAGTTTGTAGAAAATATTCTCTGGAATAAAGTTGTTTTCCACACAAGTGTGGAAAGATAAATCTTCAAGATATTTATTAACTCTATCCCACATAATATACATTTTCCCATTCTTATTTCTTTCAAATCCAAGTCCTCTTGCTACATCTTCTAACTTTAAAAAAGCTATTCCTTTCTCATCTAAATAAGCACTTACTCCATTAATTACTGTTATTTTATTCATTTATTCCACCTCTTTTATTGAAATATTTAGTTCTTCACATATTTTTTTTCTAATATGTATTGCACTTCTGTTGCCTCTTATAACATCACTACAATAAGCTACTGAAATACCTAGCTTATTTGCTAATGAGGTTATAGTAATTTTTCTTTTTAGAAGTTCTATTTTTACTTCTACTTCAAATTTAGAAATTTCTCTCATTTTATCCCTCCTATTTTAGCTTTTAAGTTTAATTAAAAAAGTTGACTTATATTAGCTTTTATGCTAATATATAAGCATAAGAAAAAGAGATAATTCATTAGCCCCCCAGCTATATAAAATTATCTAAATTTCTATAAATTAAGCATTAATCTTAGCTTAAAAATATTATAATAGCTTTTAAGCTAATTGTCAAGTTTTTTTAAGCTAATTTCGAAAGGAGAATTATGGGAATAGTTGAAAGAATTAAAGAAATGGCTTTTAAACGTAAAAAAACAATAGCTGAAATTGAAAGAGAATTAAATTTAGGAAATGGAACAATCAGAAGATGGAATAATACTCTTCCATCAGGAAATATCTTAAAAAAAGTTGCTGAATACTTTGGAGTTACTATGGATTTTTTAGTTAATGGAAATGATTTAGAGACTTCTAAGGCTATTATGCTAGGAAGACAATCAGAGAAATTAACTGATGAACAATATGAAGCTGTTTTTAATTTAATCCAAAGTATGATTAATAAAAAGAAATAAGGGGATGATTTTTATTAAAGAAATTAGACACAATTATATATATGAAAAAATAAGTGAATTTCTTAATAGTCAAAATAACTTAGAATATCCACTTGATCCTTTTCAAATAATTAAGGATAATGGTTGGCTTTTAGTTGCCTATAATGAAAATTCTTCTAAATTTTATGAAATTTCAAAAGAAGGTTTTTCTGTTTATGCTCCTGAACTAGATAATTTTGTTATTTTTTATAACAAAAATAGACAAAAAGAAAGAATATTTTTTACTCTTTTTCATGAAATTGGACATATTATTTTAAATCATCATTTAGAATTTAAAACTCATATCTTAACTTCTATATTAGAAACTGATTTTGTGAAAAGTTTTGAAACAATAATAAATTATGAAGTTGATATAGAAATTGAAGTAGAAGCTGATACTTTTGCTAGAAATCTATTATTACCTGCTTATATACTTGCTAATTTAGAATGTCTTGATAAAAAATTTATTTGTAAACAATTCAAAATTAGTTCCTCTGCTTATGATTTTAGATTGAGTTGGATAGAAAAAGATTACCAAAACTTAATAAAACTTTTTAACACTCCAACTATTGTTGCTATGGAAAAAAGTATAAACGATTTAAATTCTCATTTAAATATTTTTAAAGGTCTATTTGGATTAGATAATCCCTGTAAATATCTTTTATCCTATGAGGAAGAACCTTTAGATTTTTGGGAAAATTTTCCATTTTAGATATACCACTTTAAAAATTAAAGCAGATAAAGCATACTCTTGAGAATCCCCATTTTATAAATTATATGAGAATGAAAGCAATACAAAAGAGTGAAGTAGATTATTTTGCTGTACACATTATGTTACATAAAGGAAATACTCAAGAGTAGCAAAGATATATTAAATTCAATGCATTTTGAAAATGAAATGGAACATTATTTAAATAAACTTAGAGAGCTTGGAAAATAAAAATGGAGGTGTTATAATGTTAAAAAATATTGCTGCAGTTGATTTATTCTGTGGTATTGGTGGATTAACACACGGACTTCAACTAGCAGGAATAAAAGTTTTGGCTGGAATTGATATTGATAGTTCATGTAAATATGCTTATGAAAAAAATAATAATACTATCTTTATAAACAAATCAATTAAAGATATAAAAGTTGAAGATATTTCTTCTCTTTTTTCTAAAAAAGATATTAAAATTCTTGTTGGATGTGCTCCTTGTCAACCATTTTCAAACTATCAAAAAGATAAAACTATGAAAGTTAAACATAAAGACTGGGATTTACTAAATGAATTTTTACGTCTCATTTTAGATTGTAATCCTGATATAGTTTCTATGGAAAATGTTCCAACTTTATTAAAAGAAAATATTTTTAATAATTTTGTAAAAGTTTTGGAAGAGAATAATTATTTTGTTACATATAAAGTTCATGATGCTCAAAATTATGGTGTTCCTCAAAGAAGAAATCGATTAGTACTCCTTGCTTCAAAATTTGGAAAAATAGAATTTTTAGATATTAAGGAAAAAAGAAAAACAGTAAAAGAAGCAATTGGAACACTGCCTAAAATTGAAGCTGGAGAAATATATCAAAAAGATTTAATCCATCGATCATCAAAATTAAATAATTTAAATTTACAAAGAATAATTGCTTCAATTCCTGGAAAAACATGGGAAATTTGGCCATCAAATTTACTCCCAGAATGTTATAAAAGAAAAAGTGGAGCTTCATATAAATCAGTTTATGGAAGAATGAAATGGAACGATGTTTCTCCCACTTTAACAACTCAATTTTATAACTATGGTACTGGTAGATATGGACATCCAGAACAAAATAGAGCTATTTCTTTAAGAGAAGGGGCTATTTTACAATCATTTCCTAAAAAATATATTTTTATTGAGAATGAAAATTTTAAATTTACCGAAATCGCTCGACATATTGGGAATGCTGTGCCCCCTAAATTAGCTGAATATATTGGAAAAACTATAATTAATCATTTAAAAGAAAGGGAGATTTTATGAATTCTAAAAAAGAAATTATGGAAGAAATTAATAACAATAGAAACCTAGTAGGATATGATACTGTAGATTGGCCTATAGGCTATATCAAATCACAATTTGATGCAGCTAGACTTTATGTTCCAACATATCAACGTAGTTTTGTATGGAATAGTACAATAAAATCAAAATTTATAGAATCTATTTTTATGGGCTTACCCATTCCTTTTTTATTTCTATATAGACATAAAGAAACTGGTACTTTAGAAATTGTTGATGGAGCTCAAAGAATTCAAACATTAGTTGAATTTTTAAATAATAAGTTAATTTTAAATGATTTAAAAAAACTTAAATCTTTAAATGGAAAAATTTTTAATGACATCCCTGAAAAATATCAAGTTATCTTTGAAACAACTTCTCTTAGAATTATAGTTTTAGATGAAAAAACTACTGAAAATAATAGAAAAGAAATCTTTAATCGTTTAAATACTACTGGAGAAAAATTAGAAGAAATAGAAGTAATTTTAGGTTCTTATAGTGGGCCTTTTATTAACTTCTTAAAAAATTGTTCTGAGAATCAACTTTTAAAAAATCTTTGTCCTATTTCTAAAGAAAAACTTAAAAGAAAAGAAAATATAGAATTAGTTTTAAGATTTTTTGCTTATGCAAATGATTTGGAAATAAATAATGAAAATATTGTAACCCTAAAAACATATTCTGGAACTGTTTTTCCTTTTTTAGAAAAATATGTAAAAGAAACAACAACCTTTAATAAAAAAGAATTAGAATCTGATTTTATAAATATGTTAACATTTGTTAAAAATTATTTTCCTCTTGGATTTAAAAAAAGTAAAAAATCTAATTCAACTCCAAGAACAAGATTTGAAGCTATTGCTTTAGGAGTACATTTAGCTTTAAAACAAAATCCAAATTTGACTCCTAACAATATTAATTGGCTAGATGATGAAGAGTTTAAAAAAGTAACAACAACTGATAGTGCTAATAATAAATCGAAAGTTATAGAAAGAATTCAATATGTTACTACAAAATTGTTGGAGGCTAAATAATGGCAGAAATTTTTCTTCCTGAATATGAAAAAAGAAAAAATGAAGTTCAATATTTTCTAGAAATCTTAAAAAAATTTGATTCCTATGATAAAAAAGCTTCTGGAAAAAAACTATTTAATTTTCAAGAATTTACATATACAGATTATTTTAAAATGCTTCGTTCAAGCTTTATATTAATTCTTTATAGTTACATTGAAAATAGTATTTCTTTATTTATGCACGTCCATGTCGAGAATGGCACGACGATTGTCCATTCGCATCCATTTAAAAAAGGCAGTGAACATAGCCATACGACGGTTGAATTCCAACTCATTCACCTGTTGAATCATGTATTGGTGACAGACAGCGGATTAATACCTACATTCGCGGTCGCTGCTTTATCTCTATTATGTATCCTGTTTATCCGCCCGCAAGTTGAGCCATATCACCGTTCTTGTCCGGGCGTCATATCTCTTAGAGCACCTCCTGTCGCTTAGTCTATCTTTTCGGGAACAGTATTCATCAGTTAGGAACAACGATTAATGATCGCTGCTTCCCTTTCCCTTATTATTATTTTTGATTTTAAACATTAAAAGACTAACGACAATGAAGAAATATCTTTTAGTCCTGGCCGGCCTGTATTGTGTCCTGTCATACGCATTGGCTGAACATCCGGACTACCCTGAACTGAAAAAATCCGATGCGAACATCATAGGCCATGTACTGGATAAGAAAACGAAAGAGCACCTTCCTTACATCACCAGGAACAACGATAGGAACCGTGACCGACGCTACCGGACATTATTTTTTGAAGAATTTGCCGGAAGGTAACTTTATACTGGAGGTTAGCTCGGTCGGCTACAAGACCGTGACCCGCAACGTGACTCTGAAAAAAGGAAAGACACTGGAAGAGGATTTTGAAATAGAAGAGGACGCGATTGCTTTGGATGGGGTAGTGGTTTCCGCCAACCGCAGTGAAACGACGCGCCGTTTGGCTCCTACTTTGGTAAATGTCGTCGATCTGAAGCTATTTGAAACGACTAACTCTT
>OGHR01001327.1_pt1 | contig 12043 bp, 11 predicted proteins | sample 1571621 | NCBI WGS metagenome assembly OGHR01 (sample SAMEA2582038, study PRJEB24529) | metagenome | biome: Human gut stool | place: China | collected 2011
CGCGCTAGCTTCAGGTGTTAGTGTTCTTACGGACGTGGGGGTTCAAGTCCCCCCCTTCGCACCACTGTTATGACAATCTTCTGACATCACTTCCCGGATATCACATCCTCAGATGCTCGAACCAGAGCAGACTTCCCAGAACGAATGCAATCCCTGCCGGAATCAGCAGGAAATGACGCAATACGCGGTTATACAGCATCGGCATTGTCAGCAGAATCACCACCGCTAATGCAATACGGGCAGCATCCTGTTCATGCCCCTGTGATAAAAACAACACGACCGGTATCAGCGCCAGCATCATGCCACCGACCCCGGTTAACTGCTGCCAGAAAAACGATGAAAGCGGGTGTTTAATTTGCATCACAGCCACTCCTTACAACAACGAAATGAGAATCATTCCTGTTATCATAAATAATCTGCCGTCTGTTGCAACCGCTTTTTCGCATAAAATGCAAAAAAGGCGCATGATTATATACCTGAAAATCATACACCTATAATTAATGCGTCTATAAATTGAACGAATATTAATGTGTTAAATGATCAGTTCCGGAAAAGAGACACGAAATGAATATCTTCCGGTTCAAGGGCAAACAGTGCCGGATCCGGTTTTGCGATCAGTTCACATCCCAGATGCTGATAAAAATGCACGGTATTTTCTGACGGGATGGAGGAAATATAAAATCCCTTTGCGCCCATCTCTTTTGCCGCCGTTTCACAACAGGCAAAGAGCTGACGGCCGATCCCTCTCCCACGGTACGCCTTGCTGATATGCAGGAAGGAGAGCTGACGCAGCGCTGTTTCATCTTCCTCAAATGCCACCGGACGCGGATCAACACTGGCGGCAGCCACCAGCTTCTCTCCGTCAAACACCCCGAAAAACGGCGCACCGCGATCAAAACTGTCCAGCAGGATCGGCGTGTAATGCTCCGCCTCGCCCTCCGGCCAGTCGCGCATGTCAAAGCGCTGCGCGGAGAGCACCAGCTCCCCGTTCCGGTGCAGATACAAATGTTCAATCAGCTCGGTCCGGTCGATTGACCAGACCTGCGCTATTTCCTGTCGTTCAAGCTGTCTCGTGAGAAGTGTCATCATTTGTTGTCTCTGTTTTTATATCTGCGACACCTTCTAACACATGATAGGCCACAGAGCAAAACAGAGAGTTCAGACGCTTCATATCCCCCAGCAACCCGATATGTAACCGGCTGCTGCCGATGCTCTGCAGATTATTGACATGCAGCCGCTCCACATGGGCAAAAGAGTAACGCTGATTCAGCAGACGGAACCGGTGTTTTGCCCGGCGCAGCCGCCGTGCATTATCCACATCCCCGGAAACAAACACCGACATCGCCAGATTCAGGTTATTCTGCAGCCGTGACATCATGGTGGTCAGTTCACTGTAGCCGTCTTTCGAGAAAACACGCTGCGGATCCGCCGTCTGATTCGCCACATCATGGGACATCCGTCCGATAATCAGGGAGGACTGCTGAAGTGACATCGCAGTATCAATCACCTCCGCCCAGCGCCGGGAATCACTCTCTCCCAGCTCGGTTTGCTGTAATTGCGCCAGATAGAGCTTGATACTGCTGTGCAGCATCTCCGCTTCTTCTTCCAGGTGGCTGATCAGTCGTTTCTGCTCACCTTTACCCGCCAGCTGGCTGTCAAAACGCTGAAGCATCTGTTCAATCACATCCCCCAGCCTCAGCGTTTCCCGCACCGCGTTGGCCAGCGCAAGAGACGGGGTATCCAGCGCGCTCTGATCCAGATAACGGGGGGCTGCACTGTCCTCTTCCGCCTCCGGCTCGGCGATCAGCCGCTGACACAGCCGCGCCATCGGTTTCACCAGAGCCAGCATCAGCACACAGCGGACCAGGTTATAGACCACATGGAAATAAATAACGACTTCCGCCGCCGGCAGATTGTACTGGCCGACCCAGAACGCCAGCGGTTTCACCCACGGCAGCACCAGCACACAGCCAATCAGTTTGAACAGCATACTGCCGAGCACCACCTGACGCGCAACCGCATTCTGACCGCGGCTGCTCAGCATAGCCAGGAACCCGCTGCCGAGGTTAGAGCCGATGACGATCGCCAGACTGATATGCAGCGGCACCAGGCCGGTGGCACTCAGAGTGGCCGTCAGCAGCACTGCCGCCAGGCTGGAGTAGCTGACCATCGCGAACAGTGCGCCCACCAGCAGCGCCAGCACTGCGTCTCCGCTCAGTGATGTGAAAATAGCCTGAACCGCAGAGGCCTGTGTGATCGGTTCTGCAGAAGCCACGATCAGCTGAAGCGCCAGGATAATCAGACCCAGCCCGATACCGACCCGCCCCAGTTGCCCGGTCCGGCTCTTTTTCTGACTGAGAAACGTAGTAACCCCCGCCAGGATCAGCAGTGGTGAGAGCCAGGAGAGATCAAACGTCAGCACCCGCGCCATCAATGCCGTTCCGACATCCGCCCCCAGCATAATCACCAGGGCGGGCGGCAGCGCTATCATGCCCTGTGCCACAAACGAAATCACCAGCAATGCGGTGGCATTACTGCTCTGCACCAGCGCAGTCACCCCCAGACCGGCGAGAAACGCCCGTGATGTTTTCCGGATACTCTTTCCGAGCAGCCGCCGCAGATCTGCGCCGAAGACACGCATAATCCCTGTCCGGACAATGTGTGTTCCCCAGACCAGCAGCGCAACCGATGAAAGAAGATGGAGTAATGTCAGCATAGTGTTTTCGTCAGCATAAGGTCCCGTTAAAACGATCAGATCAACGGTATATCACACAGGTACTGCTGCACAATGTGATAATGGTAATAAACACCGCCGCCATCAGAAGAAAAAAATCGCATAAAACACACAGTTTTACGGAATACAGGATATCTGTCCCGGAGCCGGGACATCGGATAATTATACCTTATGGTAAATATATTTCAAAAATCATCATGTTACAAAAAATAATAAAAAACCGCCGGCACAGAGTACCGGCGGCAGCCACTGCTGAAATCAGCAAAATGATACAATCAACATGAAGAAAAGCACTTCAGAACAGTGTGAATATCAGGTACCGCAGATTACTTCAGTTCCATCGCGTCCCGCATGGTGAAGAACAAATCTGTCTGATCCGTCAGACCCGCCACATTCGCCGCCCCCGGACCGTATGCCGCCACACGCAGCTGGGCACCGGTATGCTCCTGCGAATCTGATTCCGAGTTACCGTAGTTAACTGCCATCACGCTGCCGTCTTTGGTCAGCAGTGCCTGAGTCAGACCCGGTGAGACCACATCCGCTTCAATAATCTGGCTGGAATGAGCATGGTCAGCGGTCACAATTACCAGCGTATCACCATGTTTTTTCGCGTATTCCATACCGATTTGTACCGCTTCATCCAGCGCAACAGTTTCGCCGATCTGGCCGCAGGCGTTTGCCGCGTGATCCTGTTTATCGATAGAGGCGCTTTCCACCTGTAAGAAGAAACCGTTTTCATGATCTTTAAGCAAATCAATGGCTTTTTCAGTCATCTGAGCCAGTGTCGGGGCATTAGGATCCAGTTTTGAACTTGGTTTACACTCCACGACAGGTTTGTCGAGATTGCCGCGGTAGGAGGCTTTCGGACCTTCCCACGCTACTTCCATATTGCCGTCACTGAATAATCCGAGCACCGGTTTATCCTGATTTGCCGCTTTCACATCCGCCAGCGATTTGGCATCTTTCACAACCAGATAACCGCGTGCCGCTGCCTGCTCTTCCAGGGTTTTCCCGGCATAGTCCCCGGCTTTGGCTGTCTGGCGGAAACTCTTCGCACCGCCGCCGAGCGTGACATCCGCACGGACATTCAGCAGTTGTTCACTGATAGAGCCCAATCCGCCGTTTTCCAGCGCATCCGCACTGCAGCGCTCTGCGGTTTCTTCCGGGCCGTAGCATTTACGCTGGCTGATATGTGAGATCAGTGCAGCGGGTGTGGCATCCTGAATTTCAGATGTGGTGACATTCCCGGTCGCTTTGCCGTTTTTCTTTGCCAGCTCGAGAATGGTGGTGTGCGGTTTGCCGGTAACATCGATGCCCAGCGCACCGTTATAGGTTTTCACTCCGGAAGCCCAGGCAGTCGCTGAAGCAGCGGAGTCAGTAACATAATTCGGTTTCTGTGTTTTCTTGTCGAGTGCATACGTGGTGTACTGACCGGTCAGCGGCAGGGAATCAATCCCTTTAAACACGCCACCCGCGCCTTCCGCATAGTTACGCGCCACGGTAATTTCGGAATCCCCCATACCGTCGCCGATAAACAGAATCACATTTTTTGCTTTGGTCTGACCGATAGCCGCTTTCAGCGCCTCAGTCTGATCGGATGACAGACGTCGCGCACCGCCGAACTCCGTGATATTGCCTTTGGCGGCGCGATCCTGTGCCAGAATGGCATCTGCATTCCCCGCTGCAACTGCCGGTAATGCAGAGCCTGTCAGCAGTGCCAGAACGGCAGCTGCAACCCGTGTTTTCATCGTCGCATGAAGCATGAGCAGAATCCTTGTCATTAATAAAATAGTCAGTTATCAACGCAGGACAGCCTAATCCGCTCTTATGACATCAGCGTGACACTATTGTGACCTCTTTGTGTCAGTCAGATACATCAGCCCGGAATGCAGGGTTTCGCACCATGAGACATAGTCATGTCCGCCCGGGCGCTCCTCACGGGTAACCTCGTAACCTTTTTCCTGTAAAACCTGATACAGCGCCCGGTTGTTATGCAAAATCCCGCCGGCACCGGCACGGGTTTCAAACACACCGGCCTCAAGGAAAAACCGCAGCGGAAGTTTGTGAGTACCTGCAAACTCGCGAATCAGCCATTCCGGCGGCTCTCCCTCCGGTGACCACCAGTAAGAGCCGGACATACTCAGCACATTGCCGAAACGGTGAGGTAATTTCATCGCATTCCAGGAAGACGCAAGACCGCCGTAACTGCTGCCGGAAACAATAGTCCGCCCCGCCGGGATATTAATACCCTGCTGTGCCAGCCACGGCATCAGCTCTTTATCCAGAAACTGCGGGAACAGTTCATTCGGCGGCAGCTCTTTGCCGCGCTGCTCACTGCTGATACTGTCCACCATCACCACATACAGCGGCGGGATTTCCCCGCGTTTCACCCACTGATCAATAAATGTGACGATATGATAGTTTTTGCGGTATATCTGCCCGTCAAACAACACCAGCAACCAGGGCTCCGCACCCGGCTCCGGCGGGGTATACACTGCAATTTCCCGCTGATTATTCAGAATATCGCTGTGCAACTGATGCAGTGCCACCGTACCAAAAACCGGTTGTTGTCCGGGCGTCCGGAAATCACACACTCTGTTGTTATCTAAAGCAATAATAGCATGGCGATTGAATTCATCCGCCCCGTCTGCACCCGCACTCAGCGGGTTACGCGGATCCGCCTGTGCAGTGCTCAGCAGCGCTTTACGGCGGGCACCTTCAACGGAACTGTCAAGCTGCGGAATATCCGGGGCGATTTTATACTGGCTGACAGTCTCTGCGGGAACAATGTAGGAGCGATACCAGATATCAGTATCATTCAGTCTGGCCATCGGATCATGCTGCCCGGAAGGCGCACCAAGTATGTAAGCATTCACTTTCGCACCACGCCAGAGAAACGTGATCCGTTTGTGGTGCTCGTCATAATCCTCAACCAGTGGAGTTTCTGTCACCGCCTGCCAGAAAGCCGAGGTATCACCCCCGTTAACCAGCGTTATCAGCTGTTGCAGGCGCACACTGTCCACCGGCAGGGAGATGTTTTCAGCCAGCAGCTGATACGGATAGTTAGTAAGCGCCAACTTCCATTCAGAGCCCGGTACACCCTGTGAGGTCAGTGTCCAGGTGTCATCAAACGGTAATGTGAATGTCACAGATTGCATTTCTGTGACAGGATTGTCCGTAAGCAGCGTCCGGCGGGGTGTCATCTGACTGTCATAGAGTGACAAATCACGGATATTCTCACTTTCCGCAATCACCACCTGTTTTTCTGACAACGGCAACTGCACACAGGCCTGTCCGTTGTGATCAAATGTGCCGGTAATCGTCATCGTCTGTTTCTCATCCGGAGCGGAAAGTGACTGACAGGAAGAAGAGGCCTGCGCGGAAAATGCGGAAAATGCCGCGCAGCAGAGCAGAGTTTTTTTCACGTCGCTGATCCTTTAAAATCGGTAATAATTATCATTATTATTTATCAGCTTCGTATTTTTATGCCACCGGACGGAAAAGTCAAACTGCCACATCAGACAGCAGGCTCTCTTCCGGCTCCCCGGCAACCCATACCGATGTGCAGACCTTTTCCAGCAGCGCCTTGTTGTGACTGAATACCACCAGCCCGAGCGGCCGTTTCTCTGATTCCTCAATCAGCACCTGCCAGATCTGTGCCTGAATATGTGCATCCAGCTGCGCCGTCACCTCATCGGCGATCAGGAAACGGGTACGCGGATCTAACGCCCGCAGCAGTGCGATTCTCGCCAGTTCCCCGCCGGACAATTCATCCGGACGACGTTCCAGCCAGTGAGGCTCAATGCTGAGCTTTTCCAGCCATTCCGCATCCGGTTTCCAGGCATCATATAACCCGGCACCGGTCGTACGGTACGGGTTAAAACACTTCTCTGGATGCTGCGGTACCAGCTGCACCGGACAATAGCCGGTTTTCGGTAGCGGTTTTCCGTCGAGCAGCAGTTCCCCGGCATGCGGTTGCTGCCACTGCGCCAGGATCCGCCCCAGCGTTGTTTTCCCGAACCCGCTGGGTGCGGAGATCCCCAGACGCTCACCGGCATTCAGCCGGAAAGAAAGGCCGTCCCACAATGTTTTTCCGCCCTGGATAACCTGTAAATCGCGGATTTCAAACATACGCTTTTCCTCTCTGCTGATTTATCCCGTTATCATAACAACTAATTTCCTGCAGACACACGGCTTTCCGTCAGCAGCCCGATGCACTCCTGAGCACCACGTTTAAGCACATCCCCTTTCCGGCTGACAATATGCACCGGCAGCACCAGACCGTTGCGGGTATTGCGGAATGACAGAACTTTCAGTGTCCCGGACGCCACTTCCGCCCGGATCATCGATTCCGGCAGATTCCCCCAGCCGATACCCGCTTTAACCAGTCCCAGCGCCATCGAAAAATTATCAGTCTGCCAGGTTTTCGTCGCCATCTGTGAACGCACATCAGTGAGAGAATGGTGAAGACTGGCAATAACGATTTGTTTTGCCTGTACCAAATCCTCAATATAAACAGACTGTTGCTGAGATAAAGAAGGATGCGTGGCTGAAATGGTGGCCACCAGGGCCTCATGACCGATACAGTGAAACTGCTCGCGCGGATCCACATACAGCCCGCCGAAAACCAGTGCCAGCTGGATCCGCCCCTGATGCAGCAACGGCAGAATGTCATCCTGTGACCCGGATAAAATTTCCGTTTTCAGCAGCGGATAACGCTGATTCAGTATCTGCAGTGCAGAAAACAGATCCTGCGGATTCACACAGGTTGCAACTCCCACCGCCAGTGTGCTCTCCACATCCTGTGTCAGCTCGCGGGTAAACACATTCAACTGATGAATTTTATCCGTTATTTCTCTGGCATATGGTGCCAGCGCCAGGGCTCTCTCTGTCGGCACTGGTGCCCTGCCCGAACGTTCAAACAGTGCAAAACCCAGTTCAGCTTCCAGATTACTGACCGCCATACTGACCGCTGACGGCACGCGGTGCAGCGCTCTTGCGGCGGCTGAAAATGATCCTTTCTCCAGCACCGTCAGAAAAAGCTGCAAGTTATCACTGTTAAACGGCATACCCCCTCCTTCCTGTCAGAAAACCTGATAGTAGCTGACTTTTATTATCATCTCTATTGATTTACTTTCCCTGCATTCTTCACAGTAAACAGCAGCAGGATATCAATATGCAGGGTTTAAAACGAAAACTGGTCTTTATCACCGCTTATGAGCTCATCGGCTGGGTCATTTCATCAGTTGCGCTGGCCATACTCTCCGGTAATTCAGCCGGTGTGACCGGGCCACTGGCGCTGGCAATTACCACCATCGCCGTCAGCTGGAATTTTATCTTTAATACATTGTTTGAATTCTGGGAATCCCGCCAGATTTCCCGTATCCGGACATTCCGCCGCAGATTCGTACACGCCGTTCTGTTTCAGCTGACTCTGGTGGTTTTCCTTATTCCGCTGATTGCATGGTGGTTATCGGTCAGTTTAATACAGGCTTTCCTGCTGGATTTTGCCCTGATTATTTTTATCCCGATTTATACATTCTTCTTTAACTGGGCATTTGACAAACTATTCGGGGTTCCGGCCTCTGCATTACCCCGGAAAGAAACTGCCACACATTAATAATGATATTAAAAAAGCCATACCGGAGAAACGGGATGGCTTTTTATCTGATAAAAACAAAAATTAAAAACTAGTATTTAATCCCCAAACCAGCCATACCACTATTTCCGGTTAGTTTAAATTCAGCATCACCTTTATTAATTTCAATTCACTCAACAGTTTCATCAGGATCAACAACATCCCGCCCTGACCGGGAATTTGCTTCCCGTCATCACCTGCGCCCGGCTTAATACCGGCCCGGTTATCAGTCTCAGTCAGGTCAGTAACATCCTTTTCATACTGATAGGCTATCGCCGCTGACGCTGTCATTGAATTCACTAAAATTACGCCGCAGATGACATTTGCAGTGCTGTTTTTTGCATCATTTTTTGATTTCCTTATCTGCCCGTTATATCCTGCTGACAAACAGAAATCAGAGCAAAAATTCGCCGGGGTACTATCAGGATGAAAAGAATTATCAGCAGTCTGATAACTCAGAAAATAAAAATAACCGGCCACAACAGACAGCTGAAAACATCATGAAAAGGATGTCATTATGAAAAAGGTATTGCTGTTATTTATATTATTCAGTTTTCAAATTATCGCAGCACCACTGACTCCTTCAGATATCGATGCACTGAAAAAAGAACCGGAAAAGGCAGCAGAAAACATTGTTGAATCCATGAGTCAGACAGAAAAAATTGGTCAGCTGATGATGCTTGATTTTCGCTATTGGGATATATTCCGGAGTCCAGTTCCTGTTCCCGTTATCAATATAAATAACGATATCAAAGATATTATTTTCCGTTACCGGTTAGGTGGCGTTGTATTATTCAGGGAAAATTTAATTGATACTCCGCAAACAGTAAAACTGATAAATGATATTCAGTCTTCCCGTTACCGTCTTCCGTTATTTATCAGCACTGATCAGGAAGGTGGCTATATAACCCGGCTGCGGGTTGGTACAGAAATGCCCGGAAATATGGCTCTCGGAGCTACCCGTGATCCGGATTCAGCAAGATTAACCGGTGAAATTCATGGCAGTGAGTTATCCGCACTGGGATTTAATATGAATTTTGGCCCGGTTGTGGATATCAATAATAATCAAAATAATCCGGTTATTGGTGTACGGGCGTATTCTGACAGAAAGGAGCTGACAGAAATCCTGTCAGCCGCCTATATCCGTGGTATTCATCAGTACGGGCTTATCACTGCTCTTAAACATTTTCCCGGACACGGTAATGTTTCTGCCGATTCACATGTCGCCCTTCCGGTTGTCACATCAGATGAAAAAACATGGCGGCAAACAGAATTACCGCCATTTATTTATGCACTGCAACATGGCGCAGACGCAGTTATGACTGCACATATTATTGTCCCGGCACTGGATGACGCAAAAATAAAAACCCGTGACGGTTCAGAAGCAGGTACACCAGCCACATTATCAAAACCTATCCTGACAGGCATATTACGCAAAGAACTTCACTTTCAGGGGCTGATAATTACGGATGCCATGGATATGAAAGCTATCGCCGATAACTTTGAGCTCAATTTTGCCGTTGAGCACGCCCTGTCTGCAGGCGCGGATATTATCCTGATGCCGGTAAAAATGTGGGATGAAGAAGCAGTTAAGCGCCTTGATAATTTATACCGCTATCTGGATGAACAGGCAAAGAAAAATCCGGAACTGCAGCAACGTATTGATGAATCCGCAAAACGGGTGGTACTGATGAAGCTGAATAAAGCCATCAGCGGAGCACCTGCGGATCCGGTGAAGGCACAGCAAATTATCGCCTCAGCACAGCATAAAAATCAGGAAAATAAGGTATCTGAACAGGCCGTTACCATAATAACAAATGACGGTATCCTGCCTTACCAACTGAAACCGGAAAATAAAATTCTGGTAATCTCCGATGAATATCCCCGTAATCAGTTAATTAAAAAGCATCTGAGTGATATTGCACGGGAAACGGAAACCCATATTCATGTCACTGCACAAAAAATAAAAACAGATAAGAAAACGCTCTCTGAAAAGAAAGTAAACACTATGATCAGCGGGCAGGATTTTATTGTACTGGTTACTTATAACCTACGGGAACGTGATACAAATGCACAATTTATCATCAACTCCGCCAATGAAGCAGGCATTCCCTTAGTCGTAATATCTTCACGGGATCCATACGATATTGCGAGTCTGAGTAATGTAAAAGCCAATATTGCTATCTATGGTATTACCGGATTTGATATTACAAATGGTCAGCGTAACGCACTGGAAACGAATATCCGGAGCGGCTTGCGGACATTATTCTCCGGTAAAAATGCCCGCCCGCTTAATTATCCCTCCGGACGGTTACCCGCAGACATTAAAGACCCGGAAAGTGGTATTATTTTATACCCTTATGGCACAGGGGAAACCTATGATAAGCAGGATTAGAAATACATCTGCCGGAATCTCTATCTGTCAGCCGGACCGCAACGAACAAGACTGAAATAAGGAGTAAGCATGAATTTATCCCGCACTGCTGTAATACTGGGTATCGCCGGTCTGAGCATCAGCTTTTCCGCTGTAACGATGGCGGAAGAGAAAGGATTAAGTCCGCTGGAACAATGCTATCAGTCTGTCGGGGATGCACCACGGACAAAAATTGCAGGCTGCCTGGATGCAAAACTGAATGCCGCAGATACCCGGCTGAATACGATTCTGGCACAGCAAAAACAGGAAATTGCATCACTCCATTCAGCCGGAAGTGAAAAAGCTATTCAGTCACTCAACCTGTCACACTCCGCCTTTATCACTTTCCGCGATGCTGAGTGCCGGTATCGCTATGATGCAACTCTCGGCGGTAGTGGTGCCGGCGATATCATGAAAGCCTGCCAGATTGACCTGACAAATTGGCGGATAAAACAGTTACAGGAAAATTAATTCACAGAAAAAACAGCAGATAACGTTATTCCGGCACAGAAATACCGGCCAATGCATTTGCACCACAGAGCATCCTAGTCAATTTATTTCCTGCAGATATCATCCCGGCAATATTTATTGCTCTTGTGTAACCGTCCCTCTGTCTTTTTCTGAAACAATTAAGATAAGTATCTATATATCTGCAGACTACCATTATTAACCTGATTATCAGGATGATGATGAAAATATCATCGTGATGACAGATAAAATACAAAAGGAATTATTTTTCTGGTCGCAGTCAGAGTCCGGGAAGGCGATTAATTATCTGATTTTTTGTATTCGGAGGGATAAAGGGATGGCAAAGATGTCTTTACAAATACCACGCTGGTCTGCCCGACCTGTTCGCCGGGAAACCATATCGATGAGCAGGCTGCGGACAGCTCATCAGCCCGGGCGCTTTCATGAGTCTGCTATCCAATACTGAAACTTCTTTCGATGACTGATGTTATGAAGTTCCTGTATCTGACGGCGCAATATAACCCGCCAGCCATCCGGCTTATCAGGCCAGTTTTTCCGATATTTGTAGCTGTTGCATGAACCCCGGACACCCGGCAGAGTTTGCCCACAAGATAGTGCGTTCTGAGTTTCCCGGTTACCGGGAATTGTTCGGGGAGTCTGATATCTGGCACGTGGTGACTTTTTTAATAAAAGGATATCCGGAGAGAAGTGGATTCAGAATAATTTTTCTTTTCACCCAAACGCAAAAAAGCCACCCATTGGGTGGCTTCTTCACTTAATAATAACCTGG
>OGHR01001341.1_pt1 | contig 11735 bp, 10 predicted proteins | sample 1571621 | NCBI WGS metagenome assembly OGHR01 (sample SAMEA2582038, study PRJEB24529) | metagenome | biome: Human gut stool | place: China | collected 2011
GAATACCGTCTCTTGCTTCACCTGTTTTTGAATTGCCTGGCGTACCTCACGATAATGTCTGCGGTCAAAGGCGGAATACGCCAGTATCTCCATTCCAAGGCGCCTTGAAAGGGCTGCTGTATCGATATGAATACCATAGTCTTTAACCTCATCCATGAAATTGAAAATCAACAGCATGGGAATCTGCAGCTCACGCAGAAACAGCGTCAGCATGAGATTTCGCTGAAGATTGGTCGCATCCAGCACATTGACGATCAAATCGACCTGCTGACTTTGAAGATATGCTGCCGTTATGCTTTCCTCATTGCCACTGTTTGTCAATGAATAGGTGCCCGGAAGATCCACAATGTGGTAGCTGTCCCCTCCCCAGCACACATTGGCTTCCTTTTTTTCGACCGTAACCCCCGGCCAGTTTCCAACCTTGAAATCCGCATTGCTGAGCGCATTGATCCACGCACTCTTTCCCACGTTCGGATTTCCGACAAAGGCCACATGATAGTTCATTCCAGCACCTCCCCTTCGATACAAGCCGCATCCTTATTACGCAGAATCAGCTGATTACCTGCCGCAAAATACAGACACGGATCCTGCATTGGCGCACTGCGCAGCTTGCGTATCTGCATACCCGGATATATCCCAAGATAAAACAGGCGGTCCTTCTCTTTTTTACACATATGGACGTTCGTAACGACCATGGTTTTTCCCACTGCTGCATCACATAGCTTCATAGTTCATCACCTGTTTCTCAGTATAGTATGCATACTGAAAAAACACCGTCATAAAAAGACGATGAAACGCGGTTCTATTTTTCATCTCTTGTGAATATATTTTCATTCAAATGAAAAAATTCATTTTTTTATTTTCATTTTCGTGTTTTGCGTATATAATATAAACAGGCTAAAGGAGGAAATTACTATGGCTAAGCTAGATTATGTTAAAGAAGCAGTCGTCAAACGCAATCCGAATGACGCAGAATTCATTCAGGCTGTTGATGAAGTCCTGCTGTCACTGGAAAAAGTCGCAGGTAAACATCCGGAATATATCGAAAAAGGCGTATTCGAAAGAATCGTCGAACCGGAGCGCCAGATCATCTTCCGTGTACCCTGGGTTGATGACAGCGGTAAGCTGCAGGTAAACAGAGGATTCCGTGTGGAATTCAATTCGGCGATCGGACCTTACAAGGGCGGTCTCCGTTTCCATCCATCCGTTAACTTAAGCATTATCAAATTCCTTGGTTTTGAACAGATTTTCAAGAACTCCCTGACAGGCCTTCCTATCGGCGGCGGCAAAGGCGGTTCTGATTTCGATCCTAAAGGCAAATCTGACCGTGAAGTTATGGCTTTCTGCCAGAGCTTTATGACAGAGCTTTGCAAACATATCGGAGCTGATACTGATGTTCCTGCAGGTGATATCGGTGTAGGCGGCCGTGAAATCGGCTATATGTATGGCCAGTACAAGAGAATCCGCAACGTATCTGAAGGTGTCTTAACAGGTAAAGGTCTCACATACGGCGGTTCCTTAGCTCGTACAGAAGCTACAGGTTACGGTCTTGTATACCTTGTAGAAGAATTATTAAAGTGCAAAGGCGACACAATCGAAGGCAAGACCGTTGCTGTATCAGGTGCCGGTAATGTTGCTATTTACGCTATCCAGAAGGCTCAGCAGCTGGGCGCTAAGGTTGTTACATGCTCTGACTCCACAGGCTGGGTATATGATCCGGAAGGCATCGATGTTGCTGCGCTGAAAGAGATCAAAGAAGTGCAGCGCGCACGTCTGACAGAATACAAGAAATACAGACCACAGTCTGAATACCACGAAGGCCGCGGCGTATGGCAGATTCCTGTTGATATCGCTCTTCCTTGTGCAACTCAGAACGAGCTCTTCCTTGAAGATGCTAAACAGCTTGTAGCAAACGGCTGCAAGGTTGTTGCTGAAGGTGCCAACATGCCTACTACTCTTGATGCAACAGAATATCTTCAGGAACATATCTACTTCGTACCTGGCAAGGCTTCCAATGCCGGCGGTGTTGCTACATCCGCTCTTGAAATGTGCCAGAACAGCATGCGTTACAGCTGGACATTCGAGGAAGTTGACGCTAAACTCAAAGACATCATGGTCAACATCTTCCACAACATCGACAACGCTGCAAAAGAATACGGCGTAGAGAACAACTACGTTGCAGGTGCTAACATCGCAGGCTTCAAGAAAGTCGCTGATGCTATGCTTGCTCATGGTATTGTATAAATGTAAAGTTCGGTCCTGAACTATAGAGGGATTCCATAGGAATCATTCAGCACAGGTGCTGTATGATATCCTATGGAATCCCTTTTGTAGTTTATTGACCGAACTTTTTCCATATTAGCCCAATATCTCCAATGACAATATACCATTGAGGAAGCTTAAAAATTTTTCAAAAAACAGGCTAATCGGTGGACAACCCCATTTCAAAAAACAGGACAGCTTTTCGGAGGATGTAGATTTCTTCACATTTGCATGATATAATGAAAGAAATGAAAAAACAGGACAGGAGAGCAAGCATGAATCAAGAATTGATGACATTGGATTTTTGGCAGGATACAATCATATATGAGGACAAAGCACTTCCTATCGGCACTCTTGCCTGTGATGCGCTGAATGTTTCGGCGGATACTCTTGCCAAAATGAATGAACAATGCCAGAAAATTAATCTACTGCTTGGAATGCTGAACGCCGGACAGGACGCTTCTGCACTCTTTCCTATGGCAAGGGAAGCTGCATTGACAATGTTAGAGATTCTCAGCAAAACGCCGCCGTTCTCCTATATGGATATACCAAAGCACCGGGAACGGATAGAAAAGGTTTTTACTGCGGACAGCGCACAAAAATATGTGGAGTTTGCTACAAAAGCTGCAACCAATTCTTTACCGTTTGAAGAAGTTCCGAAATATGCTGATGCGGCGATGCTCCAACGTTATACCGCTGTATTCGGACATTTGGCATATTCTCTTAGGGAATACCAAACCGCAGTGCTTGATTTTGCGGAAAAATCAGACAGCAACGAAGCAGACCGTACCGCAGAGGGCTTTGCAAAAATGTTCGGCAGCTATTTCCCGCCGGAGTTTTCTATCACGGCGGGCAATGCCTGGATGTCTGTTGCGAACAACTCTATTCAGTATGTGACAACTGTCCGTCCCGGCGAGGATGTGGCGAAGCTCGTCAAACGGATGCACTATGTATCCTTTGTGGGAATGTTCCGTTCTGATCTCTTTGAGGGCTTGTGTGTTGGTCATGCACCGAAAAAATGCCGGATCTGCGGCAAATGGTTTCTGACCACCAACGCAAGGCACACCAAATACTGCGGCGGTTATGCACCGGGAGATAAGCTGCACCGCACTTGCCGGCAGATCGGCAATCTGAAAGGCAGAGAACAGCGGGAGCTTGCGGACGATCATCCGCTGAAACAGATTTATGAGAAGCGGCTGAACACCATAAACCGCTATGTGAAGCGTGGTACTCTGGACGCTGATCTTGCAGAGGTTATGAAGAAACTGGCGAAAGATAAAATGCTCCGGGCCTTGAGCAATGTTGCTTATGCCAAGGGCGATTATGAAAAGGAAATGGGACAGGCTGCCTTGAAAAAGGAAGCTTACAACAAAAAATGACAAGGAGATAATACATGGCACGAAAAGCTGATGTTAAAGGCGGTAATGGTGATGTGGTATTCGATACTGAAACCGGAACTGCGAGAAAATACCTTCGAAATACGTCTACCGTTGAAAAAGTCGCACGCTTCAAACGAGAACTTGCTGTATTTCAGGAATTATGCAAGAATCCAATTCCCAATGTTGTTGAGGTGACGGATGTTTATATTAACGAGGATAAAATTGCTGAATCTTATGTTGAAATGAAAAAATATGACGGTTCGGTATACGATATACTCGAAGTTACCAAAGGGAATGTTAAATTAGCATTTGAACTGCTTTTGCCGGTCATCAAAGCACTCTATACACTTTCAACCGGAAATCCGCCCTTGTATCACAGAGATATAAAGCCGGATAATATCTTGTTTTTGAAAAAAGGTGATGAATACACACTGTATCTTACAGATTTTGGAACGTGTTTTCTTAACGATGGGAGCGAACGACTGACACCGGAAACTATGGCAGTTGGTCCCAGGATGTATATTGCCCCAGAATACGAAACAGGTCGTGTAGAGGAAGTAACTGAAAAAGGAGATATATTTTCTTTGGGTAAAGTTCTTTGGTGTATGATCAATGGTGAGCCGGAGGACTTTATGCCTTCAAACTTCTGGTTTGTTGATGAATATGATTTGACCAAGCGTTTTCCCGGAAATGCTGATATGATTGTTGCTAATACAATTATTGCATCATGTTTGAATATTGCTCCTGATGAGCGCTGCGCATATTCAAGTTTGATTGGACAGATTGAGAACTTCATTGCAGAGGGCAATATGACGCCAGGGGAAGAAGAACAGTATCGAGTACGAGTATATCAAGAGAAACGGAATTTAGAACTCTTGGAGATAAAAGAAAAGAATCGGCTAATTGTAAATTCCTTTAGTCAGTATTATATAAAGGCGTTAGAAGAATTACTGAATACATACCCTGATTTTGAGCTGATTCAAAAACTCTACGATGAATACCGTAAAAATTCAAAGGATGGCATTGATTATACATCCGTAAATGTTGAAAACAATGCCAGCCATTATCTCTATAGCGGAACTTATGACCGAATCTATTTTTCAATTAATTATGAACCCGCTCGTGGAACTGATAGGTATTGCAGCATCACGATAAAATACACAATAGATAGTTGGAAGACGATACGGTTCTATTATTCCGAAGATGGTACGATTTTAAGTGACCATAACGGCGTAGTAAAGCTGATGTGCGTAGAATCATTGTATAATATTTTGAACTCCATAATCATGGAATACATTTCATAAAACAGAATGGCATACAGAAGGGAGGTGCGCTATGCTGAATGATTTTACATGGAATATGACCGGATACATACCAAAATACCAAGTCAATCCGCACGGTGACGGCATCATTCCCTATGTGGCAGAGCGCATCTTCCAACTGGAACCGGAGCCGCCATCAGTGGGCAATCTGAACGAATATATCCTGTCTGCTTTGCATGAAAAGAATTTGCTACATTTTTCGTTCTTTCTACATCACTACGAGCCGCAGCTTAATAAGCGCATCAAGAGCTTTCTTGGTGTGGATGGCGGCGATTTGTACGATACAGACCGTTTTCTGGATATAAAACTGTCCTGCCGGGAGCAAATGCTCCAAAAGCTGATGGACTATGATCCTGCCAAGGGTGCGGAGTATGCTACATACATTTTTCCGTTCATCCGGGATGCTATGCTCCGTTTCCGCATGGGCGAAGAAAAATGGTCGGTATCCTCTCTGACTAATTACAAAATGGTGCGGTCAATGGCTTGGCTGTACCACAATACCAAGGATGCGGTCAACGAGTTTTCCAAGAAATACAACTGTGATCTTGCTCTTGCCGAAGAATATCTGAAAGTTGTCCGAGGTATCCGCAATCAGCAGCCATTCTATGTGACAGACGAGGACGGCGAGGAAACTGGCGAAGATGTCGCCCTTGACGATAGTTGGAACTATACCGACATCCTCTGGAACGGCATACAGGCAGAAAAGGTGCAACGGGCATTTGAGAAACTGAATTACCGGGAGCAGACCTTGCTCGAAAAACGGTTAGCAATTTGCATGACCTGTGGGCGTGTTGGCTCATGGAAGAACCGCCCCACCTTTGAAGACCTGGCGGTTATGTTTGAGGGAAGCACAGCCAGCGGTGCAGAGCGGGCTTACCGGAAAGCGATGGATAAGCTGACAGAGCTTCTGGTTGCCGAGGGTGCTATCCATGCAGTCCGGCTGAAACAGAAATCCAAAACCAAGCGCAAAAAGAAAATCACCGCCGCAATCTACGAATACCAGGCAGACTGCGACGGCGAATGGGGCGAAATATCAGTTGATTTTGAGAACGGCACAGCAGAAATCATTCGGCTTGCTGATTGGGATACAATTAAAACGAACTGGTTTGCCAATGAGGCGATCCGGTATATTTTATCATTGTCGCCTGATGCTCTTAAAAAATATATGCTCGTCCCCCTTGAGCCGCCACTTATATCCTGAATCCTTACAACAACTGTAAGTGGTATTTGCTGTGTTCCCATGCTATCATTTTATTACAAATGATAGGAGGTATTCACATGAAACCCATTTTGAATATTGAAAATTTAACAAAAATCTATGGCAATGTGCCAAGTCAAACAAAGGCACTGAATGGGATCACCTTCCAGGTGATGCCGGGAGAGTTTCTCGGCATTATGGGAAGCAGTGGTTCCGGTAAATCCACGCTTCTCAACTGTATTGCAACTGTGATTCAGCCCACCGGTGGGAGCATTCAGGTGGAAGGCGATACTCTGCAATCCCTCAAGGGAAAGGCTCTTGCAGAGTACCGTGGCAAAAAAGTTGGTTATCTATTCCAGAACTTTGAATTGCTGGACAACCTGACTGGCAGGGAAAACATCCTGCTCCCGACTTCCTTGCATGGGGTATCCGAAGCAGAAAGCAGCCAGCGGCTGAAGCAGTTGGCTGACTATCTGGAAATCACTGATGTTCTGGATAAGTTTCCGTCCAAGATGTCCGGCGGCCAGCGTCAGCGTGTTGCGGCAGCAAGGGCTCTGATCTTACATCCCCAAATGATCCTTGCCGATGAACCGACGGGTGCGCTGGATTCTAAGAACGCAAGAAGTCTTATGGAGAAGCTGTCCGGCCTGAATCGTGACGAACAAGCTACGATCCTGATGGTAACCCATGATTCCAATGCCGCCAGCTTCTGTAAGCGCATCCTGTTCATCCAGGATGGCGTGATCTTTCATGAGCTTCGGCGTGGAGACGAAAGCCAGCAGGAGTTCTACGGGCGCATCCTGAAGGTGATGGCGCAACTGGGAGGGGGCAGCGCAAATGTTCTCTAATCTCATTCTTCGGAACAGCCGCCGCAGCCGAAAGGAAAACGGTCTGTTTTTCAGCTCCCTGGTGATTTCTATTGTTGCCTTTTACATGATTCTTTCCATCTCCACTCAAGATGTGATGCTCTTTTTGCAGAAAATGGAGAGTGACGCAGTTGACAAACTCCTGCTTCTGATTCCTGCGTTTTATGGGATGACCCTCGGTATTCTGTTCTTTTTGATCTATTTTGCCTGCAAGTATCAGTTCGAGCGCAGACGGCATGAGTTTGGTGTTTATCTAATGTTGGGGATGCGTAGAAGTAAACTGTTTGGTATGCTTCTGGCGGAAGATTTCCTGACCAGTATTCTTGCCATGCTCATAGGCTTACCTGTGGCTGTGGTGCTTTCAGAAATTGTCAGTCTTGTCACCGCCAAGCTGGTAGGCATGGGGATCATCGGTCATCAGTTTTCTTTATCCTGGTCTGCGATTGAATGGACGCTGGCAGGATTTCTGGCAATTAAGCTGACGGCACTTCTGATTTTGAGTGGACGAATCAGCCGCCAGGAGATCGGTACTTTGCTATCCCAGCCAACGAACCGCCCCAAAAAGCAAATGCCATCTGTTATCTATGGACTGGCTGCTATATGCGGAAGTGTGATGTTGGCAGTGGCTTACTACATGGCGATTCAGGGAATTGCATGGACAAAGGTAAGTATGATGGGACTGACTTTGCTGTTGGGCATAGTTGGTACGATGCTGCTTTTCTATGGGATGCGTGCGCTGATTGCTTTGATTGTTAAGAAAGGAAAAGGAAATAAGCAGCTTCATGTATTTACCTTCCGGCAGATTCAGGAGAATGTCATTCATCAGTCAAACTCCATGGCCATCAGCTCCCTGCTGATTCTGGCGGCGCTGTGTTGTTTTGGTGCGGGCGTAGGAATTGCAGGAACGAATAACCTGTCTTCTGGCCATGTAATCGACTATACTTTTGAAGATCATACTGCAGAAGATTCATCGCAGGTTCTTCCGAATATAAAGGCAGTCCTGAAAGAAAACAGTTTGGAAAATCAATTTTCAGAGCTTTTTGAAATGAGGGTTGGGCGTATTCGCACCACAGAAGATTATGATAATGCCTACAGCATGGACGCTGTTATGGACTCTCTTCGGAGCCTGCCCCAGTCGGAAGACCGGGATGTCCTTCTGAACAATCTTGGTTATGCCACATACCCATATTTGATTTGTTTATCGGACTATAATCGTTTGTTGGAATTGTCCGGCAATCCGGCTCTCCAATTAGGCGAAAAGGAGGCCACTGTCTATATTGATACAGAGTTTACTACGGCAAGCCGTACCGCAATGCTGAACCAAGTATTGGCCGGGCAGCCCAAGGTGGAACTGGATGGTAGTCCGATTCATCTTACAGGAGAGGTTCAGTCTGTGAATTTGGTCACGGACCGTTCTATAACCTTGTCCTTTGCATTGATTCTTCCGGATGAAGCATTCCTATATTATAGTCAGGGAATGTATGATACCTATGTCAATGCGGTGCTCAGTGAGCAAGCTCTGAATGGAAATAGCCTTATGACTGCATATTTGGATTTGAACGAGAAGCTGTACGAAATTGACATTGAATATGAAAGCTATCTTCAGAATATGGGTCGTCAGCTTTTCTACACCATAGCATCCAGTTATATTACCCTCTATCTTGCGATTGTTTTCCTGGTAGTTGCCAACACCATCGTGGGTGTTCAGTTCCTGATGAGTCAGCAGAAAACCGGGCGCAGATACCAGACTCTGATCCGCCTGGGAGCTACTTACGAAACCCTTTGCCAGTCTGCTGGAAAGCAAATTACCTGGTTTATGGGACTTCCTGTATTGGTTGCGGCTGTCAGCAGTTTGTTTGGAGTCAGGGCGTTATTTACAGGGATACTCTCGTCCCGAACCCGTGGGACAGTGGCTGAAATGATGTTTGTATCTGCTGCTATGATTTTGCTGCTTTGCGTGATAGAATATATTTATATGAGAGTGGTCAAGCGCTCCAGCGATCGGTATTTGCTGACACTGATGCAGCCACAGAGAGAAGAATAATTTGGAAGGAGGTGCTGTCGTGAAAAGAATTGCTGTTGTGGAAGATGAAGTCTATATGCGGGAAGAACTCTGCAATATGCTCCAAAAGGACGGGTATCTTGCGGAGGCAATCACCGAGTTTGAAGATGCCGCTCGGCTCCTGGCAGCCCTCCGTCCTGACCTTGTGATCTTAGACCTGAATTTGCCGGAGATCAGTGGCTTTCAAATCTGCCAGGAACTAAAGAATAAAACCGCTATCCCCGTCCTGGTACTAACTTCCAGAGATCAGGTAAAGGATGAACTGCAAGCGTTCCACTTGGGTGCCGATGAATATTTGACGAAGCCGTGCAGAAAAGATCGACTTCTTGCCAGGGTATCCAATATTCTCAAAAGGTATGAAGGCCGTACCAATCTCATAGAGGGACCAGATTTCCTGTTAGACCAGCAGACCTACACGCTTTATATTCATAATACCTCTGTCGTGCTTCCAAAAAATCAGGGAAAACTGTTGGTTGCTCTTTTGTCCGGCGGCGATGCTCTGGTCACGACGGAGCAACTTTGCATAGCACTATGGGGAACCACGGAATACATAGACGAAAATGCCTTGCAGGTTAATCTGACCAGGCTGAAAAAGACGATGTCCGGTCTTGAGATGAAGCAGCGAATCGTTGCGGTTCGTGGGATGGGCTATCGTCTGGAAACGGGGGTGGCTCCATGAAGCAGCTTTGGCGCATAACAGAGCGATACTACCCCTGGCTATTGTTGCTGTTGGGCGTGGATTGCTTTTGTGCTATCATTCTTTGGATTTCTGACATTCAGGCATTTCAAACCTTGATTGGGTTAGTAGTTCTGACAAGCCTCCTTTTGTTTTCAGTGATTCTGTTTGTACTAAACAAGCGGGAGACTACCCGCCGAGAGCTGTTCCGGGATTTCCTCAGTGATCCTACCATCTGCAACGAGGAACGGCTGCTCAGTGCCATCAGCCGGGAAGAAGGAGAATCTATCCGGCTTCTGGCATCAGTTTTACAGGAACACAAAACTGAGAGTAACAGTATGGCAGATGCCCTACAGGACTATGAAGAATATGTGGAGGGCTGGGCACATGAAGCGAAAACGCCCCTATCGTTGTTGACCATGCTCCTGGATAATCGGAGCGACGAAATATCTCCTCCCCTGCAAGCAAAGCTGGATTATGTCCGCAGTCAGCTTCAGGAGGATGTCACTCAAATGTTATACTATGCCCGGTTAAAGAGCAGTACAAAGGATTATCAGTTTGAGGATATCAATTTGAATCAGTGCTTGGGGGAAGTTCTGGAGGACTATGCCCCACTTCTGGAAGAAAAGCAGTTTGTAATTCTCAATAAACTGCAATCTGAAACAGTCTATACAGACCGTAGAGGGCTTCAGTTTATGTTGGGACAGATCGTGAGCAATGCCATAAAATATAGCAGCGATAGTCCCATGCTAACGATCTCTATGATACATTCGGAGACCGCAGATGTCCTTTCAGTTGAGGATAACGGCATCGGTGTAAAAAAATATGATCTGCCGTATATTTTTCAAAAGGGCTTTACCGGGGATTCTACTGACAGCAGAAAGAAAGCTACCGGTATAGGGCTTTACCTGGTTAAGAAGATGGCTGACGATCTAAACCTTCGTCTGGAAGCTGCTTCCCAGTGGGGAAAGGGCTTTAAGATAGTCATCTTCTTTCCAAAATTGAGATCCAACGGAGGAAAATAAATAAATAAACAGAAAAACGCCCGCAGGATTTTCTCCTGCGGGCAGCGTGTTGTCAGCTATCCAAAGGCTTGTATTCTGTTACAGTTTTCAGATAGGTTTCGGGATCGCCATTCAATATCAAGTCAGCATATGCTATCGGGTCATTGTAGATCAAATAATCCAACTCTGACCGCTGATACATATTGTCTGCAATCTCGTTCTCAACAGCGATAGTGTCAATCGCAATCATTCTGCCGTCCCTGAATTTCAGTTCCACACAGCAATTATCCATAGTGTAAGCACAAGATATTAAGGTTTTCATGGTATGTCTTCCATAATTCGAAATATAAAGCGAAAATCCCGTCTGACTTCCTGTTAGAAATCAGACGGGATTTGTCCGTATGCACCCCGGAAACCGTCAGCTAACAGTTGATAAGTAAATTAGTTCCTTATCACTGTTAAGCCAAGGCTTTCGGGATTTTCGCCCGACAACCAGACCGACAACCGGCTCGACAACCGAAGCGACAACGGACTTTTATTTCTGCTTTAACCATTCTTCCGGAAGCCCTAACTGTTCCATTTCCTCTGTCGGGATTTCCTGAAAACCATCCATGCTGTTGTCAGGCTCGTTGTCGTTCCTGATACGCTCCCAGCCCTTTTGTCGGCGGTAAGGCTCTGGAAAGTACCTCGGATTGCTAAACGCCCTCCAGCCTGTGACAGCGTTATTCATAATGTCATTGATCTCTCGCAGTTCCCATTGTTTTGGTTCGTCATAATCATGCCCCAATGCTTCTTTGTAAAGCTGTTTAGAACAGACTATGCTGCCGGAATAGCGTTCCAGATAGTCTAAAATCTGTCCTGCTTTTGTGTCCTCCGGCATAAAGTCCTTTTGGTGGGCTTTCAGATAGTCATTCATAGCCGGACTGAATCTCAGACGGAAATTGCCGCTTCTGTAAATCTCCATAG
>OGHR01001342.1_pt1 | contig 11726 bp, 9 predicted proteins | sample 1571621 | NCBI WGS metagenome assembly OGHR01 (sample SAMEA2582038, study PRJEB24529) | metagenome | biome: Human gut stool | place: China | collected 2011
CCATTAAACGCTTAGCTGATCGTCATCGTGGTATTGGTTTTGATCAGCTTTTAATTGTTGAGCCACCTTATGATCCAGATTTAGATTTCCATTACCGTATTTTTAATGCAGATGGCAGCTGCTGGTCGGCATATAGATTACATGGTTTCAATTATGATTATCTCAGCACGCAAGGGAAGGTTAATAAGCTCTTGCAGCTGGCGAGATTATTTATGGGTATAATGAGCGAGGCCCAGATATTAATAATTCCCGTTGAGCAGGATCTGAAAGAGCACTTTGATAATTTGAGAAAACGAATCAAAGAGAACGATATATTATATAACACAGCACAACAACAAATCAAATTGACAGAGGAATATCTACAAGAAAAAACTAAGAAGGCAGGACTGACAAATGACTATAACACTTACATAGTCATAAAACTAAATAAAGCAGCGGAATATGAGGCGGTTGAAAAACTTTGGGATGCGGTGCAATACTTTTTCCGGGATCCGATAAATGCCATAAACGTGCAGATGAACCTGGATACAAAAGATATCCTACAAAGTAAAATCAAAGCTTATCAAAAAATGGCAAAAAGATGGTTGGATGAAAATGAAATTAAGATGGCCATGGAAGCAACCACGACAGAGGAAACTCAATGGCTATTCCGGAGATTACCATATAGAGGGACAGGAAAATCCGCAAAATTATTTTATAAGAATCTGAGAAAAGAGAGTTGGAATCCAAGATACGATGAAGTCGATGTTGAGAAAGAAAAAATTGTACGTCCATATCATCGGGATATAGTTAATTTGTTTAACGGGAATATTTCCCGTGAAGATCGGCGCCTTAAAATAAGTACTGGGTTTACGACTTCCTATCAGACTTTCTTAACATTGGCTCACATCCCAGATGTTACGGAGTTTCCGGGAAATGAGTGGATTTACATGCTGCAGAAACAAAATCTGCAGACAGAAATATGTATACAACTCAAATTGATTCCGCATAAATCGGCATTGCACCGCCTGGATCTTAAAAATCGAGAAATTAACAGCCAAATTGAACATATTACAGAAGCAAAAGCCAAAGTACCGGAGGACTTATTGGAGGCAGAGGAGTACGCAGGATTCATGGAACAGGAGTTAAAAGTCAACAAAGCCCCCATATTAGAAACATCAGTAACAATATGTGTAGCAGACGAAAATCCAGAAGAATTAGAGCGAAAATGCAACTACATACGGGAATTATACGATGAAATCAACTTTGTTGTCGAACGGCCTCTTACGGATCAGTTTAAGCTATATATGTCATTCATACCATCTGTAAGAAATATGATGAAGGATTTTGTGCTACCGCTTACCCCGATGACTTTGGCAAGCTCTATTGTAGGGGTTACACGGGAACTGGGGGACCGTAGAGGCGGTTTTATTGGTACCACCGGCGGCGAAGAAAAACCGGTATTTTTTGCACCAGAACTGGCATGTCTCACGAATTTATCACCGGCCATTACACTTTTTGGAGATTTAGGTACTGGAAAATCGTTTAATGCCAACTTACTGATATATCTATTGGTACTGTATGGGGGATATGGTTTAATCATAGATCCCAAGGGAGAGCGGAGCCATTGGGAAACTGCAATGGTTGCACTCAGAGGATTAATTACTATTGTAACATTGGGGCCAGATGAGACAGATCGAGGAAAGTTGGATCCATATATTATGTATCCGGATAATATGAGCGAGGCGAATGAATTAGCTCTTAATGTTCTCTCGGATCTACTGGCAATTGACCCTAAAAGTGACGAAAATACGATCTTAATTGAATCAATGCAGAAGATTAATCAGTTTCCCGGAAAAAATAGTATGCTGAAATTAGTGAACGTACTGGAGGCAGTACCAGAAAAAGATGAACTCCATGGAATCGCTCAAAAATTGGCTAGGAAGATCCGATCACAGCGAGAGAATGGAATGGCCGGCTTACTGATCGGGAACGGTAACGAGGAAGCCATAAGATTAGAAAATCGGCTTAATATTATACAGCTGCAGAACCTTAAAATGCCAGATCCGACAACCTCAAAGGAGGATTACAGCAGGGAGGAGATCCTTTCCGGTATCATTTTTGGCCAGGTATCAGCCTTCGTCAAAAAGTTTGCTCTCGTAAAACGTCCGGTTCCAAAAGGCATTTTGATTGACGAATCCTGGTTTGTCTCTAAATCAAAACAGGGGAGGAATATGGAAGAATTCATATCACGTATGGGACGATCCCTATTTACAATCATTATGTACAATGGCCATTCCGTGACGGATCTACCGACAGAGGGCATTAAAAACTCAATTACATATAAGTTTGTCTTTCGCTGCCGCAATAACAAAGAGGAAGCGGAGCGGCTCCTGGAATATATTGGGCTGGAAATCACACCGGAAAATATGGCAATTATACAGAATCTACGCTCCGGGCAGTGCCTGTTCAAAGATATGTATAATCGTGTGGGCGTACTTCAATTTGATGCAGTTTTCCAAGATATTATAGACGTATTTTCAACAACTCCGAAGGAAGATGAGGAGGATAACTATGCAGAGGAGGAACTGGAAGAGGCGATAAAAGCAGATGATGAAGAGCAGGAAGAGGTATATCTGCCAGAAATAAATTATGAAGAAGATACTGAGGATCCGTATACACAGGATTTATATGTAGAAGATGCTGGCGGATATGTAGATGATAACGATGATTTTTCCCTGGATATTGCTTTCTCAGAGGAGGACATATTCCAAAAGGAGCAATTATGAGTGAGAAAAAGAATAATATACTGATCAAACTTTTGGCTCCGTTGGTTGCGATTGGACTGTTTGGAAGCTTATGTATTGCTGGATTATTTGGCGGATCTGGAAATGCATTGCCTGCAGAAGAAGATACTGCAACGGAGTACCAAATGATAGGCGGCCAGATGAATGTAAACTGGCAATGGATAATGCTCATCGACATGTTCCTTGCGCAGATGGAGGATCAGCTGGATATATTACAACAAAATCCAGTATACACAGTACTCAATTGTCTTCAAGTTGAGATAAAAGTGTATGATTATGACTATGATCCGGAAACGCAGACAGGGAAATGGGAGTACGATTATACGGATTATGCGAACGGAGCAGAAGAAATACTAAGCTATTTTAATATTCCGGCAGATACGAAAGACGTTAATGTAGTTGTACGAGCTATCGGCAGCAAAAATTCGGATGAATTTCAAGTTAGCATAGAGCCATATGCATCGATTGAGGATGTTTTGAGCAATTACTATTCTTTCCCAGAGGATATATTAAACGATATTATAAGCTTGAGTGAGAGCAATTATTTGGCGGATGCCTTTGGCCTGGATGCCTGGACTGGATCCGGTGGGATATTCGAAGGCGCGGTAGGTGATTTTGGAGAGCTACCAGAGATCGGGATGCAAATCCCCTTATATTATCAGTATCAATCCCCATGGGGGAAAATCAAGTTTGGAGACGGTAACATAGCATCTTCTGGCTGTTCAATCACATGTCTGGCCATGGTGCTGAGTTATCTAACTGACGATACTGTAACTCCAGATGAACTTGCTGCCTGGGCTGGTAATCGATTTCATGTCCCGGAGGTCGGGCAAGGGTGGGGGATATTCCCGGCGGCAGCCCGGCAATATGATGTTAATTGCGTGGGTCTGGGAGAAAGTATGAATAACGTATTAACTGCATTAAAGAGTGAAAAACCGGTAATTGCCAGTATGGATACCGGTACGTTCACAAAAAAAGGCCACTTTATCGTTTTGCGAGGCATTGATGAGAACGGAAAAATTCTGGTCAATGATCCGAATGACAATGGAAATAAACGGCATTTCTATCGATCATTTGAAATCGGGCTCATACAGAGAGAAGCGAAACAGTTCTGGTGTTTTGATTAATCGGAGGAAGTAAAATGAGATATGGTAATGTATACAAGATATTAATACTCCTATTTGGCATCGGTTTTCTGGCTCTGATATATATACGACTTTTCGGTGCAGAAGATCTAAATAATAATCAGCCTATCCAATATACGCAGGAAGATTTTACAAAGAACGGAGCTGGAGACTATGTGGAACCTGTGGAACCAAAGCCAGAATCGAAAAGCGAAAATGTAGATTATACAGTTGAAACTTATCCAGATATAGCACAGACTGTCCCGGAAGAAAATATATTTCCAGAAGCAATTACGCTGGCTCCGGATGATATCACTACGTCGTGTTATTTTTCTAATACTGAGAACGTGATCGACGCAGTGCTGCCATTATATGCACAAAAAATATTAGTAACTGAAATGCAGAAATGGCTTAATGAGCAGGGGATGAGCGATATCGAGGAATTGTTGTGCATTGAGGGATCCTTTCAGGAAGAAGAATATAATATGATTTTCCAAGTGGCGGCCGATAACGAGAAAACTATCACATGTAAATATAATACCGAAAAACGTACATGGAAGTTCGAGGCCGAATAGAAAGAAGGGCGAGATCATGAAAAAAATTACCGTGGCATTTCTTATGGCCCTGGTTATATGTATATTTTGCATCCCCACAAAAACATATGCCTCGAGCGGTATTATGATATCTGATGAATTGGATGATCTGGAGGGAGATGGAAAGTACGTAGGCTCAGAGTACCGTAATAACTATCAGCTGGATGTCGAAAAATTAGGGGTCACGGAAGTTGCCGAAAAGGCATTAAATGCATTAGCTAATATAGTTTTTTCCGTGATCTCGTGTTTAGGATTTTTAACAGTGGCAATATTTTATCATGCCTTGAGCTTCGATTTGGCTGCACTATTACAACCTCAAATCGATAGTATACAATTGGCATTACATGATAGTGTTTTTACACCATTGCTGCAAGTTGCGCTTATGGGAGCGATCGTACTTGCGATTACAAAATATGCCAAGAGGGATTTTTCGGGCCTTTTGGGGCAGTTAGGAAAAGTAATATTTATCATGGTGTTATCATTGATGATAGTACGCGATTCGGCTACATTACTAAGCTATGCGACATCAGTGACAAAGAGCGTATCGGTTTCGATATTAACAGGCATAAGTGGCACTAATGTCGAATCTAATATCAATAATTATTCTGCTTCGGCAGCTGGGATATTATGGGTTAGTCTTGTACATGAACCATGGAAGTCGCTGGAATTTGGTGAATATGATTACACAAGTGAGGATGTAGAATTTTTTCTTTCGACATCTTCTGAAAAGGATCGGGCGGATCGGGTCGAGGAAATGATGGAGGGGGACAGTGGGCCCTTCGCAAAAGGGCGATCGGCCACGAGGATCGGCCAGGGGCTAATTATTTTAATCACCATGTCTGTAAAATGCGTAGTATATATGTTGGTCGCCATTATGTACATCGTGTTTCAGTTAATTGCTGTGTTCTTTACAATGATGGCCCCACTGATATTACTTTTGGCCTTGATACCAGGCTATGATTTTGAAATCTTGGGAATATGGGTCAGAAAAATTATTGAGACTCAGATCGGAGTGTTAATCATTACATTTTTGATGGGGGTCATGATAATGATAGACGGGTTATTGTATAATTTGGCGAGTGAGATGGGGTGGTTTGTTGTGCTTATTCTGCAGATCGGAGCAAGCCTAGGACTGTATGTGTTCCGAGGACAGATATTTTCAGCCTTCAATTATGCGCAGCGAGGTGTACAAAACCCTTGGCTCGTGAAACGTGATTTAGCCCGTAGCGGAAATCCTTATCCAGGGATCGAGAGATTATATATGCAAGCTCAAAATACAATGAGATATCGGAGGAAAAAACCTCAAGCCAACAAAGAATATACGACTCAAGAAATATTAGGGAGGCAGATGGAGGACCAAGGTTGGCAGCCTGATCCCATGGGCGGCCAGAGCCAACAAGATAACCGGTACGATAGGCAGAGGGACGGGCAAGACCGACAAAGGCGATTAGAAAGTTCAGGGGGATCTCATAATCGGCAGAACAACCAGGTCGGCGGTCAGAACCAACAATTAATCGAAGATGCTGGAATTAGGGGGGAATCCTATTATGCTTCCAGGGCTGTTACCGACAATTGGCATGATATATGGAATAGCGCAGAACCTGTGTATCGTCCTCGTACGACCGACAAGTCAAGAAAATCGAATCGTCGCCCCATCCTGACAGAAGCAGAAAAGGGCTTACAGAGGCCTCAGATGGCTCATACAGCCCCGGAAAGTGGTCAGGCGGAGCCAAAATCGAGGAGGGAAGAAAAAGGGCTTAAAAAGGAAAATTATGTAGAAGATGAAGTGGTCAGGCCAGTAACTACACCTATACCACAAAGAAATCCTGCAGATGCTGCGCCGGCAGTGCGGGCGGCACAACAACAAGTAAAAAAACGCCGGCCAGAGCCAATATCGTCAAGTGAAATTGGTGTGGAGGAGAAAACAGAGCAACCAAGGAGGGATACTAATACTGCAGCGTTGGAGCGGCCAACGACGGCAGAACACATAAAAAAGCATGAAACGATTACTGCAGCTCAGGAATTTGGCGGTTCCGAGATGGGTAATTCGAAGAATAATGAAATTTCTCAGCCAAGGCCAGTGATGAAGCCTGGATCAGCTGAGGTAGATAAGAGCAGTACAGTAAATTATAAATTATATGCCTCAAGAGAATGAGATCCCTGCAGATCGGCCTCATAGTCAGGATAACCAGGAGAAAATAAAACGGCCGAATATAGGTCAGGTTGCACCTGAACCCGAATTAAAACAGCCTGGCCAACCTTCTGGAAGATTGCAGACGGAAACTCAGGTTAAAAGACCTAGTATGCAAAATTATACAGGGAATAAAGATGGAAGTGCTATGAAAACAGGAATGAGGGGGAGACATACTGAAAAAACACCTTTAAAAGCCTCCAGAATCCATTCAGATGGCTTTAAAATCAAAAAGTGAATAAATTGTACCGACAAGAACGCCTTAAAACGCCTAATAGCAGGCTTGAGAAAAAAATGCATTGACAAATATTTCTAATCCGTGTAGAATTGCAGTAATGATTGTTGTGGATAATGACAAGTAGTTTGATAATTTCCATGAAAGCTTATCCACAACGCGGAATTTTTAACTAAATAAAAAATGAGATGCACCTGGACGATGCATCTCGGATTCGGTTCTCTGTTACTGTCGCCAAACGGTAACGGAGCAACTCAGGTATCAAGCGCCGATACGGAATCTTTTAACCGATTTAGTTGTTAGCATAAAGCTACTGACTAGATAATAGCAGACCTAGCGGAAACTGTCAAGATGGTTGAAATTATTTTTGTATATATTTTGCCCGGATACCTTATGTATTCGGGCTTTTTTGATGTTTTTTTTATGAATTATTTTTAAAATTAATCATGGGTAGAAAAGAGGTGACAGAATGAAAATTAAATATAGTCTTTTAGACAGACTTTGTAACCTTACGAACAAAGAAGTTGATTTTCTTCTGTACGTCGCCCATTACCAGGATGACTATGGCCGGATACGGGGAATCTATTATCGTGACGTGTGCCAGGCATGTGATATGTGCAAGCAGACTTTTTATGATGTACTACGCTCTCTGCAGCAAAAAGGTGTCATAACATACGTGAGGGCGGATCGGGACTACAATATAACGATTTTGGATAATGATTTTTCGTATAAGGGCTCATACGAAGAGGGATATATTAATGTTTCTAGATCTGTATTTGATACGGACAAGTTCAATAAGCTCCGTGCCAAGGAGAAAATTTTTGTGCTGCATCTAATGAAGGTTACGCATGAGAATGCAAAGAGCTTCCAGATCAGGACGGAAAATTTCTACAAGAAGTATACGGAGCTGCTGGGGGTCACGAAGAAGGTGCTGCGTGGGTACCTACACAGTATGCGGAGTTTTTTCAGCGTAGGGAAGAAGGATGGAAAGTATTTCATTACATTTTTGGCCTCCGTTTTTAAGTCCAAGAGAAATGTGTCGGAGACGGATCAGCTTCTCGGCCACGAGGTCAAAACAGATTGCCGGCGGAGTAAGATCAAAGAAATTGACGATCAAGCAGTGGAAGATACAATGCAGCTGGTAAAGCAATATAGGCACGATGCCAATGAAAGGGGCGTGAATATCCTAGAAATCGTACAGGAATGTATATGGACAAGCGTACAGGGATTTAAAAATCGAGTGTTAAATCCTAAATACGTGCATAAACTGATCCGTATTAAGTTAGGATTAGATTATGGTTCATGGCCTGTGATTGCGGGACAGAATTAAATATGACACGATAGGCTTGTCAGAGACAAGTCTATCTGGCGTTGCAAAAAATACAGATAGTAAATGATTTTGAGAAAGAAAAGAGGGGATCCGGCTGCAGCCGGATCTTTTTTGTGTCTTCGGGTAAATTTTTAGTCCATTTTTAAGGGCATACAAAAATAGTAGTCTATTTCTAAGGGTATACTATTTTTATATAGTCCATTTTTGAGGGAATATTTAGAAAAAATAGTCTATTTTTAAAGGTCTTATAAAACCCTAGAAACCCTTGATTCTATAAGGGTTTCTAGGGTTTTTTGTATTGAGTATATTATTTCTATCTCTATAAATACAATCTTACACAACTATATATTCAAAACTTACGTGATTTATTTGCTTATGCTACCAAAACACTACAGATCACCCGCAAAGATGCTCTAAATCAAAGTCAAGGGTATATAAACGGTGGCAAGCCACCGCCCTTGACTTTGATTTTTCTATGTGCTAACCGACATATAAGCGATGTGAAGGGAAAAGACAACATAACACTTAACCTTCTCATCACTCTTTATATTTTAGCACATAGAACCGCGCATCTTTATCATCCTTCGCACCAAAATTAAGCTCAGATCAGCTAAAAAAACAACATAACACTTCTAGCGATATTGCAATCTCTGATAAGATAGTGTATAATTACAATATAATAATAACTAAATTATGAATAAGAAGGAGGAATCTTATGCAAATTAAATCATCTGCAGATCTCAGAAATAGTTACAAGGAAATATCTGATCTGGCCAAAGCGTCCGGGGAACCGATATATATAACAATTAACGGAGCCGGGGATGGTGTCTTTATGTCCATGGAAGCGTTTGAGCAGATGGAAGAAACACTGCTCATGAGGTCGCGGGTACTTGCTGCGGAACATGCACGCCAGGCCGGGGCCAAAACCTATAGTCAAGAAGAAGTAGATGAAAGGTTTAGGAAACGCTATGAGAATTGAATATTTAGAAGCCGCGCTTTCTGACCTGGATAATATAACAGATTACTATTTTGCATTATTTGGGATCGAATCAGCTATGAAAGTATACGATCAGATCCGCGCGTCGGTGGGGCAGCTGGATGAATATCCTGGCTCCGGGGTGCCTTGCAAAGATCGTCAGCTGAAAAATTTGGGGTATAGGGAGCTCTTTTCTGGCCGGTTTGTAATTGTATACCGCGTTGATGAGGGGGAACAGAAATTATATATTAACCATATTGCGGATACGCAAACCGATTATCCGCACTTATACAAAAATCTATAAATAGAAAAGAAGGCTGGAGGCTTTTCCAACCTTTTTTTCTATGACAAAATATAAAAACATAAAACAATAAAAATGTAAAAAACGATGTCTCGCTGATAGTCTTCCTGCAAGCTGCCGCTTCCGCACCGGTGTTCTATCTGGATGGTGCTCTCCACCGGCTCTGACATGCCGGCTCTCAGGCGGTATGTGCTGTCTCATCCGTGCGCCGCCGCCCTCGACCTGGTGTATACCAGTATTACCGGATAGAGGATCCGGAAGAGATAATGGAAAAGCTGGAAAAGGCTATGGAAGCGAATTGCCTTGGATCTCTGGTTATCGTAGGCGGCCATCGTGCGGCATACATTCCTACCCGCCCATTCCGTAAAAGTGACCGGAGCAGCTGGCGGCCGCGGAGGCAAAACTGGAGTATGTAGCTATGATGGGCCGCCTTAGACATTATACTTTTGGAACGTTCTTTTTACTTTTTCGCCGGCTTAGTATCTCTTCACGGTAAGCTTGATAATATCGCTTGTTATATTCTCTCATTTCAGAGAGCCGTTGTTCACGGCTTTTTAACTTATGTTGTATTTCGCTGTCTTCCTCATGGCACTTTTTTCGATTCTCTTTTCGGCGTAAATTAATTTGTTGACGAGTCTCTTCGTAAGTTCCGTCTAATTTTTTTCGCGCTCGGTTTAATAATGTTCCTATACCTGCAGAAACTTGTAATTTTTCTCCGATTTCTCGGTATGTAAAACCGTCTAGCCACAGCAAAAATACTCTGCTCTCTGCCGGGGTTAAAACAGATAAGCTTTTTCCGAGATATCGTTCTTTTCTATATAACTGTGTTTCTTCCTGTCTTTTTCTGGCTGATTCCCGTTTCCTTCTGGCTGATTCCTGTTTTCTTCTGACTTCTTCCTGTTTTTTTATAGTTATTTTTTCTTGCTTTTTTAAAGAAGGTATAAACATTTGTTTAGAGCTGCTCTTTATTTCTACTTGGTTGCCTGCACTTTTTAGCAGCTGGCTTACATTTTGCTTCGAACACCCTAATATTTTACTGATTTCAACGTATGATTTACCTTCAAGCATTAATATAGCAGCTTTTTTTTGCCTCAAAGTCAAGTACTTTAAGTTATCAGCATTAATTTTAGTCATCATATCAACCTTTTATCCTCCAGGTAATATTAGAGCCCGATCATATTATTATAATACATGGATGTTGGACTTTTTTTAGTATAACATACTCGCCGGCAGGTTTCGACCGATCTGCTTATATTATTTTGTGCCTAAATTAATAGAGACACTTGCATGAAAAATATATTTATATTTTAATGTTTTAATATATTTATATATTTGTATATTTATATATTAATACTTTAATATATTTATATTTTTTCGTTATTGTGAGTGCCTTTATTAATTTAGACACAAAGACTAGAGAAAATTTCTCTAGCTTTTGTGTCCAATTGCTTAGTACTGTTTCTGTATAGCGCTTTTTCCTACCCCTCGCCGGCAGTTAGGGCATTTTATGATAAATATACTAAAATATTAAAATATAAATATATAAAAATAGAACAGGTAGTTATTGAAGGAACCAACTTTAAAATCCAAACGGCCAGCTATGGATCCGTTCAGGAGCATGGGATGGAAAAATTCATGAAATCCCCTATGTACAAGAAAGAGACAACGGATGAGAAGTATCATGAAAATCCGTTCCGGGCAGTAAATTTTAAGACAGATTCAGGGGAGGAGCTAATCTGTCCAAACGGAAGGAAATTTCACTTAGCGTATCGGAAACCAGTGAAGGGGAATCAATACGGCAGACAGGAAGAATACTATACCTGTGAAGACTGCAGCGAATGCCCCTATGCAGAAAGATGTAAGAAGACAGAAAAAAACAGGACGGTCCGTATCAATGCGGAATTAAGTTCCATGCACCAGGAAGTATTAGAAAATCTGCAGAGCATTCATGGAGCGCTGCTGCAAATGAACCGTTCCATACAAGCGGAAGGAACCTTTGGAATCATCAAGTATGACCGTTGGTATAAACGGATTGTAAGAAGAGGACTGGAATCGGTAAGATTAGAGTTATTTCTAGTTTCTATCGGCCATAATCTCTATAAATTTCATAATAAACAGAAGAGGCTAAGGGAAGTGGTTTAAAGAAGAAAAAGCATACTTTTATTGGGGTAAGGGGAAGTATGCGCTCTT
>OGHR01001350.1_pt1 | contig 11659 bp, 10 predicted proteins | sample 1571621 | NCBI WGS metagenome assembly OGHR01 (sample SAMEA2582038, study PRJEB24529) | metagenome | biome: Human gut stool | place: China | collected 2011
CCGGTGTATTTTGGAGACAGGGAAACACAGGAACTTTGTTGGGACAACGAAAGTATCGTTGAGACGGTGTGTTGTCTACAGAAAAGAGAGATTATATGAGTAAAAGAAAGAAGATCAAAACGACAAAAGAACAAATTGTAGAGTACTGGGAAGCAGAAGTGGATGAGTGTGGATTTTTCAGAAGCACATGAGAGATGCTCGAGAAGTGGATGTAAGAGACATCTTTAGAGATGCCATATAGTTCCAGAATCACTTGGAGGAGAAGATATTCCATCAAATCATGTATTATTATGCAGTAGGTGTCATCTGGATAATCCAAATGTTGCTGATCCGGAGATTATGTGGGATTGGCTGAGAGCTTATAAGATAAGTTTTTATGATATGTTTTGGCAAGTCCAGGGGATGAAGGAATATGAAAAGATTTACGCGTGTTCCTTTCAATACAGCAACCTTGGTAGGCATTTTCAGAAGGGCATTGAAAGAATATGATAGAGTGCATGGAAGGGCGACAAAACGGAATGTTGTTCCTTATATTAAAGTAACTGAATATCTGTAAAGAGTGAAAGCGTATTCTGGTAAGGTGGGAGAATGAAATCTGCATTGGGAAGGTTAGAGGAAAATTATGGAATATATAGCACATATCGATGAAAAAGATAAAAAAAGGATACAGACAGTAAAAAATCATTTGGAAGGAACGGCAAAACTTTCAGGAGAATTTGCGGGAAAATTTGGGAAAGAAGACTGGGGTTACTGTAATGGGATGCTACATGATATTGGAAAGTATTCTGTGGATTTCCTGAAAAGGATCACAGGGGAAAGTAATCAGAGGGTGGATCACTCTACGGCAGGAGCGAGGGTCTGCGTGGAGAAAGGTGGAAAGTACCGTTTTTTAGAATATTGCATCGGTGGGCATCATACCGGGCTTCCGGATTATGGCAGTAATTATGACAATGCAGGTGATCCTACGCTAATGGGGAGAAGAAAGAAAAAAATCAGTGATTATCAGGTATATCAGACAGAAATTGATATTCCGGAAATCGTAACGGATCCATTTGATTTCAAGAAGACAGTGAATCTAGATTTTTCCATGAGTGTTTTTATAAGAATGTTGTATTCTTGTCTGGTCGATGCTGATTTCCTAGATACAGAGGCATTTATGAGTCGTGGGAAAAAGGTAAGAAATTCTGGGGAACCGGTGGGAGTTCTTCTTGAAAAATTGGAAAAGCATGTTTCAGAATGGCTGAAAAATCAGGACATGGATACAGTAAATGGAAGGAGAACAGAAATTTTAAAGCATTGTTTAGAAGAAGGAAGATCTGAGAGAGGACTATTTCGTCTGACAGTTCCGACTGGCGGTGGAAAGACAATAGCTTCTTTGGCGTTTGCATTACGTCATGCAGTCGAAAATCAAATGGATCGGGTAATTTATGTCATTCCATATACAAGTATTATTGAACAGAATGCGAAGGTGTTCAGAGAGATTTTAGGAGACGAAAATGTGCTGGAAAATCATTGTAATATTGCTTATGAAGTGGATTCTCAAAGAGCGGAAGAACTTCAGCCAATGCAGCTTGCAGCTGAGAACTGGGATAAACCGGTTGTTGTTACAACAAACGTACAGTTTTTTGAATCCTTATTTGCAAATAAGCCTTCCAAATGCAGAAAATTACATAATATTGCAAATAGTGTGATTATTTTTGATGAAGCGCAGATGTTGCCAAACGATTATCTGAAACCGTGCATTGCAATGATAGAAGAACTTCTCAATAATTATAAGACGAGTGTTGTTTTGTGTACAGCAACTCAGCCGGCTTTAAAATCATTTTTCCAGAGTGAAGTCTTAGCAACAGAGCTGTGTCCTAGAATGGATGAACAATTTCATTTTTTTAAGAGAACATTGTTTGAAAATATCGGAACAGTGACGGAAGATTGTCTGATGAACAAGCTAACGGAGGAATATCAGGCACTTTGTATTGTCAACACGAAAAAGAGAGCACAAAATATTTACAAAGAGTTAAAAGAAGACGGTGTATACCATTTATCCACAAGTATGTATCCGAAGCATAGAAAACGGGTTTTAAATGAGATAAGAGAAAGGCTCGGGGAAAATAAAAAATGTATTCTCATTTCCACCAGCCTTGTAGAGGCAGGCGTAGATCTTGATTTTCAGTCAGTTTACCGAGAACTGGCAGGAGTGGATTCCATGATACAAGCGGCAGGACGATGCAACAGAGAAGGGCAGCGTAAGGTGGAAGAGAGTAAAGTGTTGATTTTTAGATTTGAAGAAAAAGAGAACATTTTAGGACAGCGTCAGCAGATCGATGTAACAAAAAGTCTGATAGCAGATGGAAGGAATCTCTCAGATAGAGAGACTATTACAAGATATTTTGAAATGCTGTATCATATCAAGGGAGAAAGTCTGGATAAGAAAAAAATCATGGACGAGTTTACAAATAAGAAAATAAAATATCGGTTTGCGCAAGTAGGAAAAGACTTCCGATTGATTGAACAAAATACAAAAACAGTTTTTATAAATTGTGAAGAGGAAGCAGATAAGATTCTCCGAGAATTAAAAGTGAAAGGATTTACCAGATCTGGGATGCGAAATGCAACTCAATATTGCGTTACAGTGTATGATCAGACATTTGACAAGATGTATGGCGCCGGCATGCTGAAACCAATAGCGGAAAATATGGAAGATTTTTATGAATTGACAGATGAGAGCAGATATACAGAAGAGATGGGGCTGGAATTAGAAATTGATAATGGGATGGTATTGTTTTTTTAAAGAATTATGAAATAGAATGGATAGGAAATGAAAGAAGCAGTGAATATGCAGAACTTTGAGGAGTTCTATCATAAACACTGCTTCTTTTGCAGTAGTTAAAGCTACTACTAATATTTCAATCCACAGAAAAATCCGACAAGGTAAGTATAGCATACAGCTTTTTAAGGCTCAAGGAGTACAATAGAAAAATGTAGTATATTAAAAATTCATTAGAAGTATTTTAACAAAATGGTATTTGGGTTGATTAGTGAGGAAAAGTATGATATATTGACAATATAAGAGAATAGATAAAATAATGAGAATAATAAGGTGAAATAGATAAAGGAGTATGTGGATGATTTTATATCATGGAAGTAATGCGATAGTGGAATATCCTGAGATTAGAAAAGCGAAATATAACAAAGATTTTTATTTTGGATTTTATTGCACACGATATCAGGAACAAGCAGAACGATGGGCTACGAGATATGGAAAAAAGGGATATGTTAATCAATACGAATATGAGCCAAATGAAAAATTGAATTACCTTTTATTTGAAGAAATGACAGAAGAATGGTTGGATTTTATTGTGGCGTGTCGTCAGGGGAAATCACACAAATATGATATTGTGGAAGGACCAATGGCAGATGATACGATTTATAATTATATACAGAATTTTATTGATGGGAAAATATCAAGGGCTGCATTTTGGGAGTTGGTAAAATTCAAGTATCCTACTCATCAGATTAGCTTTCATACGATTTCTGCTTTGGATACACTGAAATTTGTAGGATGTGAGGTGTCATATGGCAAGAAAAAATAACAATCACCTATTTTTTACATGTAGTTTGATTGAATATATTGGAAGAAAAGTGAAAAGAACGAGAAAACAGGTAGTAGATTTTCTTGGAGAAGAACGGATTGAGAGAATTTATGAGTATGCAGATGTGTTCCACTGCGAGCCAATTGAGAAGGTGGCGGATGAATTTATAGAGGAAAGTAAGATAACATTGGGAAATTTTGATAATGAGAAGGAGTGTAAGTATTTAGTCCCTGATTACTGGAATATAGGAGAAGTATATGAGCGTTTGATAGAAGACTCTTATGGCGATGAGGAAGTTATAAAGGGAATTTGGGAGGTATATCATTCATGGATTGATGAGCATATTTCAGATTATAATACAGATTTTTATTATCAGCCACGAGATTATATTGCAGCGTGTTACGAGGAAGGAGTGATCTTATAATGAGAATGAAAAAAGAGGTGAGAATATGGGAATGGGAGTAAAGGTAAAAGTCTGGGGAGATTATGCATTATTTTCACGTCCTGAGTTAAAAGTAGAACGATACTCTTATGACGTAATGACACCTTCGGCGGCGAGAGGAATTTTGGAAGCTATTTACTGGCATCCGGGGATGCGGTGGATCATTGATAAGATATATGTAAAAAATCCGATTCATTTTACAAGTGTACGAAGAAATGAAGTGAAGAGTAAGGTTTTAGCCAGTAATGTACTGTCAGCGTATAATGGGGGCAAGAAACCTCTTTATATAAGCAGTAAAGAAGAAATCGTTCAGAGAGCTTCTATGATTTTGACGAATGTGGAGTATGTAATCGAAGCACACTTTGAGATGACAGAGAAGGCAAATGAAACAGATAATCCAGGGAAATTTAAGGATATTATGATGAGACGTCTGAGAAGAGGAGAGTGTTATCATATGCCATATTTTGGATGCAGAGAGTTTCCGGCAAACTTTGCATTATGTGAGGAAGAGGAAATTAAGACCGCTTTTGACGATGTGCCTGAAAAAGATTTCGGATTGATGTTGTTTGATATGGATTATAGCGATAAAGAAAATATCAGTCCAATGTTTTTTAGGGCGGTTATGAAGCGTGGAGTCATAGATTTGCAGAATTGCGAGGTGATACGATGATTTTGCAGGCGCTTGCGAAATATTATGAAAACCTGGCAGAGGAGGGAAAGGTACCTAAGCCTGGATGGTGCAGTGCAAAAGTATCTTATCAAATCAATCTGTCTGAAGAGGGAGATGTAAAGGGAATCAGCTGTTTGAAGACAGAGGAAGAGCGGGGAAAGAAAACGGTTCAGGTTCCTCAAGTGTTTTTAGTACCTGAGATGGTTACAAGATCTTCGGGTGTATCTGCTAATTTTTTGTGTGACAATGCGAAATATTTACTTGGGATCAGCCAGGAAACAGATGAAAAAAGCAAAAAGAGAGCAAAAGAGTGCTTTGATGCTGCAAGGGAAAGACATCTATCTATATTGGCTCCGGGAAAAAGTACGATGGCCAAGGCAGTATACTTATTTTTTGAAAAGTGGAATCCTGAAGAAGCAATGGAACATCCGGAAATCAGAGATAATTGGGAAGAAATTACAGATGGAAGCAATTTGATTTTTGGAATGGACATGGATTACGCTCAGGATGATACAGAGGTCAAGGTGGCTTGGGACAGTCATAATTCCGGGGAGAGTAAAGATGTCCAGGGAATTTGTCTTGTGACGGGAGAAAGAGCAGAAATAGCAAGAATCCACAGAGGAATCAAAGGTGTTCCGGGTGCGCAGTCAAGTGGAGCGGCACTGGTTTCCTTTAATGCACCTGCGTTTGAGTCATATGGAAAGGAGCAAAGCTATAATGCTCCGGTAGGAACCTATGGAGAGTTTGCTTATACAACGGCACTGAATTATTTGTTATCGAACAGAACATATTCACTACAGATCGGGGATACGATGGTTGTTTTCTGGGCAGAAAGTGCAGAGACAGATTACCAGGCTGTATTTATGGGATGTATGGATTCACCTACAGATAATCAGGAGGAATTAAAGAGCCTTTTTGAACGGATACGGTTAGGACAGCCTGTAATATATCAGGGAAATGAATTGGATCCAGAACAAAGGTTTTATGTTCTTGGATTAGCGCCGAATGCGGCAAGATTATCCGTGCGGTTTTTCTATGAAAATTCATTTGGAAACATTTTGAAAAATATTTTTGCCCATTATAAGAGGATGGAGTTAATCAGACCCAAATGGGAACAGAAAGAGTATCTGAGCGTGAGGGAAATGCTGTTTGAAACGGTTAATAAAAAATCAACGGATAAAAAGCCAGTATCAAACATGGCTGCCATGACTTTTCGGGCAATTTTATCAGGCAGCAGATATCCGGAACGCTTGTATTCAGATACCTTGATTCGCATCCGTGCAGAGCAAGATGAAGGAAAACTTAATTGGAGAAGGATCGCCATTATAAAGGCATATTTAATGAGAAATCGTAACTGGGAGAAAGGAGAGGATTATATGGGATTGAATGAAGAAAGCAATGATATTGCGTATGTACTTGGAAGGCTGTTTTTTGTTTTGGAAGCGATACAGATAGAAGCAAATCCAGATATCCAGGCGACAATTCGAGACCGGTATTACAATTCAGCATGCGGAACACCTGCATCTGTATTTCCTATTTTGATCAAGCTCAAAAATAGTCATTTAAAAAAAATAGGAAGAGAGAAGGACGGAGCAAAAAAATATTATGAAAAACTTTTAGCTGAACTTATGTGGAAGATAGATTGTCAGAAAGGTTTTCCAAAACGATTGTCGTTGGAAGAGCAGGGAATGTTTGCAATCGGTTATTATCATCAGAAACAGAAAAAATATGAAAAAAGGGAGGAAAAATAAATGAGTGAAGTGATTAAAAACAGGTATGAATTTGTAGTTTTATTTGATGTGGAAAATGGAAATCCGAACGGGGATCCGGACGCGGGGAATATGCCGAGGATTGATCCGGAAAGTGGACTTGGGTTAGTCACAGATGTCTGTTTGAAAAGAAAAATCCGGAATTATATTGAGACGGTCAAAGAAGATGCAGAAGGCTATAAGATTTATATAAAAGATGATGTTCCTCTAAATAGAAGTGACCGTGAGGCATGTGCAAGTGTTGGAGTGGAGGAAACAGACGAGAAAAAGGTAACAGAATCTTTGAAAAAATTAAAGAAAAATGATGAGAATGTCGATGTCAAAATCCGGGATTATATGTGCCAGAACTTTTTTGATATTCGAACATTTGGTGCTGTGATGACAACGTTTGTAAAAGCTGCTTTAAATTGTGGACAGGTAAGAGGACCGGTACAGCTTGGATTTGCAAGAAGCATTGATCCAATTGTTTCGCAGGAAGTTACAATCACGAGGGTGGCGATTACTACAGAAAAAGATGCTGCGAACAAAAGTACGGAAATGGGAAGAAAGAGTGTAGTACCTTATGGACTGTATCGTGTAGAAGGGTATGTATCTGCGAACCTGGCTCGGAAAGTGACAGGATTTTCAGAGGAAGATCTTGAATTGTTGTGGGAAGCAATTATCAATATGTTTGAACATGATCATTCTGCCGCAAGAGGAAATATGGCAGTCCGGGAACTGATCGTATTTAAACACAGCAAAGAATTAGGAGATTGTCCGGCTTATAAATTATTTGATTCTGTGGAGGTGCGAAAAAAAGAGGAAGTAGAATATCCTAGAAGTTATAGAGATTATATTGTTGAGGTTCATGAGGAAAATATACCGGATTCAGTAGAAATGAAAAGGATGATTTGATGGAATATGCAGAAGATGATTATTTGATGTTATCAGGTATTCAACATTTTAAATTTTGCAGAAGACAATGGGCGTTGATTCATATTGAACAGCAATGGGCAGAAAATGTGCATACAGTTGTCGGGGAATTGATGCATAAAAGAGCACATGATCCGTATCTCGTGGAAAAGAGAAAAGATCTGCTTGTGGCAAGATCGCTTCCGATTGCTTCAAGATTGCTGGGAGTCAGTGGGGAATGTGATGTTGTTGAGTTTCACAGATGTGAAGATGGAGTAAAATTACACGGTCACAGAGGATTGTTTTCTGTTTATCCGATTGAGTATAAAAAGGGAAAGCCAAAAGTTACTGAGGAAGACAGACTTCAGCTTGCAGCGCAAGTATTGTGCTTGGAGGAAATGTTTTCTACAGAAATTCCAGAGGGAGCATTGTTTTATGGGGAAACAAGGAGGCGCGAGGTAATAACGATTACAGAGGAGTTGCGACAAGAAGTCATCGATATGTTTCAAGAAATGCATCAATATTTTGATAGGAAATATACACCGAAGATGAAATATAGTAAATCGTGTAATGCATGTTCTCTCAGAGATATTTGTTTACCTAGACTTGGAAAGTCGGGGTCTGTGAGGGCATATATTACTCAGATGCTGAAGGAGGAAGAGTAATGAGAAAGTTATTGAATACATTATATGTGACCTCTGAGAACAGTTATTTGGCATTAGATGGAGAAAATATTGTAATTCTTGAAGATTCGACTGAAATAGGACGCTTGCCTTTGCATAATTTAGAAGGAATAGTTTCTTTTGGATATAAAGGAACAAGTCCTGCACTTATGGGAGCATGTGCGGATCGGAATATTTCTTTGTGTTATATGACACCTCAGGGGAAATTTTTGGCCAGAGTAACGGGAAAGGTAAAAGGAAATGTTATATTGAGAGAACAGCAGTATGCCAGTACAAAAAGTGAAGAACAAAGTCTTGAGATAGCAAAGAATTGCATTTTAGGGAAGGTGCATAATGCAAGATGGGTGTTGGAACGTGCTGTTCGGGATCATAGTTTTCAAATAGATGTAGAACGAGTAAAGGCGGCATCTGAGTATTTGAAAAATTCTTTGGGATATATTCAAAATAGCCAATCAAAAGATCAGTTAAGAGGATATGAAGGCGAAGCAGCGAGTATTTATTTTGGAGTGTTTGAACAATTGATATTACAGCAGAAAAAGGATTTTAAATTTCAAGGTAGAAATAAAAGACCTCCAAAGGACAATGTAAATGCGTTACTGTCTTTTGTGTATACGTTGCTTACAAATCAGATTATATCGGCGCTGGAAAGCGTTGGTTTGGATCCGTATGTTGGATATCTTCATACAGAGCGTCCAGGTAGATCATCATTGGCATTAGATTTAATCGAAGAATTAAGAGCAGTGCTGGCAGATAGATTTGTTCTATCACTGATTAATAAGAGGATAATTTCAGGTAAAAATTTTGTGACAAAAGAAAATGGAGCTGTATTGATGGATGATGATCTAAGAAAAAAATTGTTGACAGAATGGCAGAATAAAAAGAAAGAAACACTGACCCATCCGTATCTTAAAGAAAAGATAGAATGGGGAATGGTTCCTTATGTACAGGCCATGCTCTTGGCAAGATATTTGAGAGGGGATTTAGATGGTTATCCGGTATTTCTCTGGAAATGAGGCGAAAATGGGATGTTAGTGTTGATTACATATGATGTGAACACAGAAACAGCGGCTGGAAAGAGGAGATTGCGCCAAGTGGCAAAACAGTGTGTAAATTATGGGAGAAGAGTGCAAAATTCTGTATTCGAATGTATCTTAGATAATGCACAGTGTGTTATGCTTAAGGCAAAACTGACAGATATCATCGATGAAGAAGTTGATAGTTTGAGATTTTATTACTTGGGAAATCAATATAAAACAAAAGTCGAACATGTTGGTGTAGACAGAGGAATTTCGGCGGATGGAATTCTTATTATGTAACTGGGGTGCGGATGATAAGCAAACATAAAAATGCTGGGAGATTCGCACCAAAAAAATGCACAAAAATTAGTTGAAGAGGTGAAAGTTAGAGAAATATGATGAGGAAAAGAGAATGATATTGGTAGAATTGAGTAATATTAAAGAATATAAAGCCTAAAATTAGGCAAAATTGCTGTCACTCCCTTCGCGGGAGTGTGGATTGAAATCTATATGGTTTTGCTTTCATGTCTTTTGTTGTAGTCACTCCCTTCGCGGGAGTGTGGATTGAAATATCTATTTTTTTAATCTCGTTATTACTAAATAAACGTCACTCCCTTCGCGGGAGTGTGGATTGAAATGCCTTTTGCTGCAATTGATGCGAAAATATGATTTGGTCACTCCCTTCGCGGGAGTGTGGATTGAAATTAATCCAACATCCATCTTTTATGTCGCTAACAAGTCACTCCCTTCGCGGGAGTGTGGATTGAAATTACTTTATAACCATCAATGTTAATTACAAATCCCGTCACTCCCTTCGCGGGAGTGTGGATTGAAATCGGTTATGATAGACGTCACAAATTCCGCTCCTTGTGTCACTCCCTTCGCGGGAGTGTGGATTGAAATCCGGTTAAATTTAATGTATCTAAAATTTCTGTTGTGTCACTCCCTTCGCGGGAGTGTGGATTGAAATTTACTGTACTCACTGTGCTACCTCCTGTTGTACTGGTCACTCCCTTCGCGGGAGTGTGGATTGAAATCACGTCATCCGCTGGCATTTGATGCGGAACTGACGTCACTCCCTTCGCGGGAGTGTGGATTGAAATCTGTTGACGTTCGAATAATCTTCGGACTCAGCCCTGTCACTCCCTTCGCGGGAGTGTGGATTGAAATTGCGTCAAACCTGTAATACACATACCGTACTTTCTGTCACTCCCTTCGCGGGAGTGTGGATTGAAATTTAATCACAAAAGCACTATATGCTTGCACATGTTGTCACTCCCTTCGCGGGAGTGTGGATTGAAATCCCGTTGTATTCTTCCCTGTCTACGCCCTCTCTGGTCACTCCCTTCGCGGGAGTGTGGATTGAAATTAAAAATTTTTGTGGTATTTTCTGTGATGTGACGTCACTCCCTTCGCGGGAGTGTGGATTGAAATCCCATTAAATTGCTTCCAATGCTCCCAACAAAGAGTCACTCCCTTCGCGGGAGTGTGGATTGAAATAATTAAAGAGGTTGAAAAATGGATTGATGCAACGGTCACTCCCTTCGCGGGAGTGTGGATTGAAATTAGCGTCCCTTGAGCTGCACTTGCGAAAACATCCGTCACTCCCTTCGCGGGAGTGTGGATTGAAATTGGAAGAATGTTGCGAGTTTGCAGAAGATAATGAGTCACTCCCTTCGCGGGAGTGTGGATTGAAATTGATTTAAGTCTATTTGATTTTGCCTCAGCTTGTGTCACTCCCTTCGCGGGAGTGTGGATTGAAATTGCCTCCTTACGCTTACGAATTCTCTCGTCATAAGTCACTCCCTTCGCGGGAGTGTGGATTGAAATTCCCAACCGGTATTCTTCCAAGTTTCTCATCATAGTCACTCCCTTCGCGGGAGTGTGGATTGAAATTATTACGCCACAGCAGAAAACCATTGTCGATAGGTCACTCCCTTCGCGGGAGTGTGGATTGAAATGATAATCGCTGTATTCCAATTAATAGCTTATTGTGTCACTCCCTTCGCGGGAGTGTGGATTGAAATCATCATCCATTTGCTGTATTCGTTTCTGCGCTCGTCACTCCCTTCGCGGGAGTGTGGATTGAAATTACCTATCGTCATTGGCTTAGTGGTCTTTTAAAAGTCACTCCCTTCGCGGGAGTGTGGATTGAAATTCCATATCGTGCCCTGTACACTAACATTTGTTGTCACTCCCTTCGCGGGAGTGTGGATTGAAATTTTGTATCCGCCGTATATGTTACTTTAATATCTGGGTCACTCCCTTCGCGGGAGTGTGGATTGAAATCGTGGCAAAAGGAGCGGTGAATACGGTGTTTGAGTCACTCCCTTCGCGGGAGTGTGGATTGAAATTGCTCATAAATTGCCTGCCCTACCATCTTCGACGTCACTCCCTTCGCGGGAGTGTGGATTGAAATCGTACAAACGGCAGGATTCGACCATCCTCCAGCTGTCACTCCCTTCGCGGGAGTGTGGATTGAAATTGCAATCTCAAATACTCTCTGAATGTCATCAATGGTCACTCCCTTCGCGGGAGTGTGGTGGTATATGTGGTGGACGGGCTGCCGGAAGATGCCGATGATTTCCGGTATCCGGG